>Ga0315284_10001929_pt1 | contig 29664 bp, 31 predicted proteins | sample YL17G09_16_MG_FD_203696 | JGI IMG/M metagenome (GOLD analysis project Ga0315284, IMG submission 203696) | Sediment microbial communities from Yellowstone Lake, YNP, Wyoming, USA - YL17G09_16 | ecosystem: Environmental > Aquatic > Freshwater > Lake > Sediment | place: USA: Wyoming | collected...
TCCCGGACAAAAATTTCGAATCGGCAGTTCTGTTCAAACCATTATCCTTCAGCTAATTCCAGATAAATATGGTCTTTTTCAGCCAGCGATTATCCGAATTCGTACACCTGGTGTATGAAATGATTCAGGTATCCTGGCGGCTCCATTCTTCAGATATCTCTCTATATTATTATATATCAATTGTTTATAAACTTTGGCACGGTTCATGATCATATTCTTTCAACAACATAAAACCTAAAGAAAATGAAAACAAAAATGAACATCAGCAACCTGAAGAAACTGGCAGTAACAATTTGTGCCACTCTGTTAATCACTACAGGAAGTTATACCCAACCCAATACAGAAGGATTTGGTAAGGAAAAAATGATTTCTCTGGCCAGCCTTGAAGTCATTATGAGTTTGACAGAACAATCTATCCGGTACGCCGCTCCTGCAATTCAGGAAACAGAAGATGTTTCTGTTGAAATGGAAAGACTTGAAATGCTTGCCGGCATGACCGAAGCATCACTGAAATATAAGGCTCCTGCAGTGGATGAAGCTGAAGAAATAGCTCCGGAATTGGCAAGACTTGAAGTGTTGGCTGTCGCAACTGAAGCATCCTTAAAATACAAGGCTCCCGCTGCAGACGATTTTACCGGAACTGAAATTGGCACAGGAAATTCAGCTGAAATCATGCTGGCAGACAAAACTTCTACTAAAATGAAATAATTATGACTATGCAAAACAATCCAGTTTTCATCAGGTTTTGAACCTGCTGTAAGCCAAATGGCACAGCAGGTTTTTTGTTTTATTTCAACATTGTTCTACTATTCACTTTTCACTGTTCACTATTCACTTTTCACTCAATCGCCCCTGATTCCACTTACAAACTCCTTTATCGCAGTTTCAGTGTATCCTTTCTCTCCCAGTATTTTCACAAATGCACTGCCAATGATGGTACCCTGCGCAAATTTACATGCGGTGGCAAAGCTTTCATGGTTTGAGATTCCAAAACCAATCAGCGCAGGGCTGGCAAGTTTCATGTTCCTGATTCTTTCAAAGTAAGTAGTTTGTTCCGGGGTAAAGCCTCCTTTTACGCCCGTAGTGGATGAGGAAGAAACCATATAGATGAAACCCCTGCTAACGTCATCGATTTTATGGACCCTTTCACTGCTTGTCTGAGGTGAAATCAGAAAAATATTGTGCAAATTATGTTTTTCAAAAACGGACTGATAGTCCTCCCTGTAAACTTCCAGTGGCAGATCTGGTAAAATAATCCCATCAATGCCAGTTTCTGCACAATCGTGACAGAACCTCTCCATACCATATTGCATCACCGGGTTGAGATACCCCATCAGCAACAAGGGTACATTCACTGCTTTCCGGATATCCTTTAGCTGGGTAAACAACAATTTCAGGCTCATACCATTTTTCAGCGCCCTGTCACTGCTTTGCTGGATTACCGGACCATCAGCCATGGGATCGGAAAAAGGTATACCAATCTCAATCATATCGGCCCCGGCATGGGCCAGCGATTTGATGATTCCGGTGGTGTCATCCACGGCCGGATACCCTGCCGTGAAATATACAGAAAGAATATTACCGGTTTTGTATTCAAAAATTTGGTTAATTCGATTCATAGAAAGAATAATATTATAGAGATTCTTTTAATTACAATAATTGATGATTCGCCATATACTGCATGTAAGCCGACATGTCCTTGTCGCCCCTTCCGGAGAGGTTTATCACTACCACTTCCGTTTTTTCAAACCGGTGCTTGGCAGGCACAGCCAATGCATGTGCCGATTCGAGTGCCGGAACTATCCCTTCTAGCCTTGTAAGTCTGAAGGCTGCTTCCAGTGCCTCATCGTCCGTAACGTGCTCAAAAATGGCCCGCTTGGTTTTATGAAGGTAAGAATGCAGGGGACCAATGCCCGGATAATCGAGTCCGGCTGAAATGGAATACGGTTCGGTGATTTGACCATCTTCATTCTGCATCAGCATGGTCATGCTGCCATGGATAATGCCGGGATGCCCAAGTACCATGGTAGCAGCTGATTCTCCACTGTCAATACCCTTGCCACTCGCTTCCACGGCTATTAATTTCACTTTCTCATTATCGAGATAATGATAAAAGGCTCCTGCTGCATTGCTGCCCCCGCCCACACAGGCAATAATGGTATCAGGATCCGGACTGCCCGTCTGCTCCTGCAACTGCCACTTCATCTCTTCGCTGATCACCGACTGCAGCCTTGCCACCAGGTCGGGATAAGGATGCGGCCCCACAACCGAGCCAATAATGTAATGGGTATCCACCGGATTGTTGATCCAGTCACGTATAGCCTCATTGGTTGCATCCTTCAGAGTCATGTTTCCGCTCAGCACCGGAACAACCTCAGCCCCCAGCATTTTCATTCGCAATACATTGGGCTCCTGCCGCTCCACATCAAGCTTTCCCATATATACCACACACTTCAGTCCCATGAGGGCGCATACTGTTGCCGTGGCCACACCATGTTGACCGGCACCGGTCTCGGCAATGATCCTGATTTTACCCAGTCGTTTGGCTATCAAAATTTGGCCCACGGTATTATTGATTTTATGAGCACCGGTATGGTTCAGGTCTTCCCGTTTCAGGTATATCCGTGTATGGTGAAAATCCGATAGCCTTTTGGCAAAATATAAAGGGGACGGCCGTCCGACATAATTCTTCAGCAGGGCCGAGAATTCAACCTTAAATTCAGGATCTGTCAATATTTTCAGGTAATTCTCACGCAGTTCCTTGATATTCGGAACCATCATTTCGGGAATAAAGGCTCCTCCGAATTCACCATAATATCCTCTTTCGTCTACCGAATAATTCATGATGCAACGGTTTTAATTTTTTGGATGAATGATTTTACTTTATCAATATCTTTTATACCGGGCGCAATTTCAAAACAACTGTTTATATCCGCCCCATATAAAGCAGGATGATGCATCTCCCGGATAGCTGCGGCATCTTCAGGCCTAATACCACCGCTAAGGAAAAACGGCACTTCAAAATTATATTGCTTCAAAGTATCCCAGTTGAACCTAAACCCTGTACCCCCATGGAGGTCTGATTTTGTGTCAAATAAAAAATAATCACATACGGGCAAATAAGGGCCAAGGCTGTTGAAATCAAAATCCGCCGCAACGCCAAAGGCCTTGATTACTCTAAAACCAGCCGACCTGATGGCTTCACAATACTCTGCCGGTTCGGAACCATGCAATTGTATGAGTTGGAGCGTATAGCGACTGGCCAATTGCAGAATGCTTTCCGGTTTTTCATCTACAAAAACACCAACTTTTGAGATTCCCGCAGTGACCTCGCGGAAGATGCTTTTATCCGGATCTTCACCTACATATCTTTTTGAACCGGGATAAAATATGAATCCCAGGTAGTCGGGTCCTGTCCCGGCTATTGCCTGAATATTCAGGGGATCACACAAACCGCAAACTTTTACGCTAATCATTTTCAAACAGTAATAACTTTACAAAATCAGAAAAGGCGGCTGCCGGTTCTAGGGTTCGCATGAAGTTTTCCCCAATAAGAAATCCCTGGTACCCGCATCCCCTCAGCCTTTTTATAGTCATCGGGGAAGTAATGCCACTCTCGGAGATTTTCACAAAATCTGATGGAATTTCATTGGCCAGTTGTACCGAGAGTTCCGTATCTACCAAAAAAGTATTAAGATCGCGGTTGTTCACACCCACGATGCTGACATACTCATTCAGATGATTCAACTCAATGGCACTGTGCACTTCAAGCAAAACCTGCAGGTCCAGAGACCTTGCAAAACAGGCAAGATCCCTTGCCTGATCGATGTCGAGAACAGCCGCGATAAGCAATATGGCATCTGCCCCAATTGCTTTTGCCTCAAGGATCTGGTATTCATCAATAATAAAATCCTTTTGGAGAATAGGTATCGGATTGAGTTCACGTGCCCGGGTAAGATCATCAGCGGTACCGCCGAAGAACTCCCGGTCCGTGAGAATGGAAAGTCCCGATGCCCCTGAACGGAAATACCCCGTGGTCACTTCTTCAAGGGTTGCATAAGCGTTAATAATACCTCTGGAAGGAGACTTCCTTTTAAACTCAGCGATAATACCGGTTTTTTCTGGATTTACAAGGGATTCTGTCAGAGGTAAGGTCTTTCTGTTGAAGAGTCTGCTTTTTTCCAGGGCCTTAACCGGCTTCCTTCCCTTGGCATCTGACAGTTCCTGCCTTTTATGCGAGATAATTTCTTCGAGTATGGTCATGATTGCATGTTGATTAATAAATTAAAGCTCTCATAAGCTTTTCCGCTGAACAAGGACCTTTCAGCAGCCTCCCGGCACTCTTCTGATGATTTTTGCGGATAATAGCACCGGAGTGCCAGTTGTGTATTGGCCAGGACCACCTGGTGCTGGGCCTTGGTCCCCTTTCCTTCCAGGACAGAAGTAAAGATGCCGGCTGCCTCCTGCACGGTACTCCCTCCTGATAGTTCAGCCGGTGTTGTTCTTTCATAGCCAAATGATTCAAGAGTAACAATTTGCTCTATACCGTTCGGGATATACTTGAAATCAGAGGTCAGGGAAACTTCATCATACCCGTCGAGACTGTGAACAATGGCATACTGAACATCCGACTGCTGGTAAAGATAGTTATATAAACGGGCCAGTTCAAGGCTGTATACTCCCACCAGCTGCTTTTTCGGGAAAGATGGATTAACCATGGGCCCGAGCATATTAAAAAAGGTTTTGATTTTCAATGCCCGGCGTACCGGAGCTACATTTTTCATGGCCGGATTGAACAACGGAGCATGTAGAAAGCATACACCGGTCCTTTCGATTTCCCTGCGAAGCTTATCCTGATCGGTAGAGAATTTATAGCCGAAGAACTCCAGAATATTCGATGATCCGCAGACCGAAGACACTCCGTAATTTCCGTGCTTGGCCACCCTGACCCCTGCTCCTGCCAATACAAAAGTTGACAAGGTTGAAATGTTGAAGGTATCTTTACCATCACCCCCTGTTCCGCAAACATCAATCGTGTCGAAATCATCGAGGTTAACTCTGAGGCAAAGATTTAGCAAGGCATCGCGAAAACCTGACAGCTCCTCCACCGTGATGCTGCGCATGAGGTAAACAGTTAGAAATGCAGCAATTTCCGATTCGGAATAAATGCCTTTGGCAATGTTTGTCAATATCTCTTCCGCCTCCTGGCGTTTCAGAGTTTTATGGTCGAACAAGTAATTCAGTATTTTTTTCATAATTGCTGTTTGTTTGAGGTTTGAGGTTTTAACTTCAAACCTATATTTCCAACCAATTCCTCATAATATCATATCCAAATTCCGTCAGCACCGATTCCGGATGAAACTGCAGTCCCCGGACATCATATTGTTTATGACTGATACCCATGATAATGCCATTTTCATCTTCACAGGTTATGGTAAAACAAGCCGGCAGGTTCTCCCGGGTAACTATCCAGGAATGATAGCGGCCCACAGTAAGTTTCTCCGATAAGCCTTTAAACAAAGGTTCTGAAGGATTTGTAATAGTCACAGGAGTTGCCAATCCATGGTAAACCTGACTCAGGTTCGTGAGTCTGCAACCAAATGCCTCTCCAATAGCCTGATGACCAAGACAAACACCCAATATACTTTTTTCAGGGGCATATCTTCTGATCAGATCAAGGCAAATTCCGGCTTCCACCGGAATGCCCGGGCCGGGTGAGAGTAGAATCTTGTCATAATTGTCTGCTGCACCAAGTTCTATTTCATCATTCCGGAATACATCGGGACGAATACCAGTGAGCTTCTCGATATAATGTACCAGGTTGTAGGTGAATGAATCATAGTTGTCAATAACCAGTATCTTCTTCATAATCAGGCATTTTTTAAATAATATCCCTGGCTATTTCAATGGCTTTTTTCAGCGCTCCGAGTTTGTTGTTCACCTCCTGAAGCTCGCTTTCTTCATCGGAAATAGCCACAATTCCTGCCCCGGCCTGGTAAAAGAGTGTATTCCCTTTGCTCAGGAAAGTTCGGATCATGATAGCATGATTGAACCGCCCGTTGAAATCGAGAAATCCGATTGCTCCTCCATAATAACCACGATTCTGGTTTTCATATTGATCAATGAGCTGCATAGCTTTGTATTTTGGGGCACCTGATAAGGTTCCCGCCGGGAAAGTGGCTGTCATCATGTCCGTCACATCCGAACCTGCCTTCAAGTCCCCCGAAACGGCAGATACCAGATGAATAACGTGAGAGAAAAACTGAACCTCACGGTATCTCTCCACGTTAATATTCCTGGCATGTCTGCTGAGATCGTTTCGGGCCAGATCAACCAGCATCACATGTTCGGCATTCTCCTTCAGGTCGGTTGATAATTGCTGCGCCAAAAGTTTATCGCTTTCATCATCACCGGTACGTTTAAAGGTCCCGGCAATAGGATTGATGTAGGCTTTGCCATTTTGCATTTTGAGTTGCGCCTCGGGTGATGAACCGAAGATTTTATAACTGCCGTAATCAAAATAAAACAGGTAGGGTGAAGGATTTATCGAGCGTAATGCCCTGTAAACATTGAATTCATCCCCGGTAAATTTCTGGGAATACTGGCGTGACAGAACAATCTGGAAAACATCACCCCGGTAACAGTGTTCCTTGCCCTTGCTCACCATTTGCATGTATTGTTTATCGGTAATATTTGATTTTTCCTTTCCTTCCGTGCGGAATGAATAAAGAGCAAGATTCCTGCTGTTCAGGAGGGTTTCGATCCTTTCGAGCTCGCTGGGTTCGCTGTTGATCCGATTCTCAATAATATGCAGAATGTTTTGGAAATGGTTGATGGCGATGATGTAATTGTAAAAGTTGTACCTTACATCGGGTATTTGATGCTCAGGAATGTTACGGGCCTGTAATTTAATGTTCTCAAAATATCTGACTGCATCATAGGCAGTGTAACCAAAAAGACCGTTTACCGGGACTCTCTCCTGCCCGTCTGACTGTTCAAATGATTGGAGAAATATCCTGAACCTTGCATTAAACAGGTGATGATCGGTAAGGGCTGTTGTGATCTGCGATCCGTCGGGATAAGTCTCTGTGGCCTGGCCATTTTCTACTTTAAAACCGGCGATTGATTTCAGGCAGATGAAGGAATAACTGTTTTCATTTCCGTGATAATCAGAGCTCTCCAGCAACAACGAATTGGGAAAAACATCCCTGATCCGCATATAGATGCTTACCGGAGTTATCGTATCTGCGAGTAGTTTTCGGGATTGTGTTTTTATGATATACCTTTTCATGGTGTTTGATTTAATATATACTGAAAACGAAGCGGCCTATCGTGAGAACGATAGGCCGCTGCTTTATATCATTGATTAAATACAATAGGTAGACGGTCTCACGGATATATGAGTTTATTGTGCCACCACCACCAATTTGTATATATTTTATTCATGGTTGTATGATAATTCATTTGCAAATATAGAATACATTTTTTAAAAAACAAATCATCAGGCAGCTTTTAATCGCTGCAGGTTCACCTTTTCAACTTTTGACCTGGCGTAGTCAGCTGTAATGGTGATTTCATTTTCCTCCGACGAGGGAAATTCAAACATGGCATCGATCATAATGGCCTCGCAAATGGAACGCAGTCCCCTGGCGCCAAGTTTAAATTCAACTGCCTTATCAACAATATACTCCAGGGCTTCTTCCTCGAAAGTGAGGTTAATGCCATCAATCTCAAACAATTTTAGATATTGTTTGATGATAGAATTCTTCGGTTCAGTAAGGATGCTGCGCAGGGTCTTTCTGTCGAGCGGATGCAGGAAGGTTAGTATGGGAAGACGGCCGATAATTTCAGGGATCATGCCATAAGAGCGCAAATCCTGTGGTGCAATGTATTGCATCAGATTTTCACGTTCAATGCGATCGGATTGACGGGAAGCATTGTATCCTACAACTTTGGTATTCAGACGATTAGCGATTTTTCGTTCGATACCTTCAAAAGCGCCACCACAGATGAACAGGATATTCCGTGTGTCAACCGGGATCATCTTCTGATCTGGGTGCTTGCGTCCTCCCTGAGGGGGTACGTTTACCACCGATCCTTCCAGTAGTTTCAACAATCCCTGTTGAACACCTTCTCCTGAAACATCACGGGTAATAGATGGATTATCTCCCTTTCGGGCGATTTTATCAATCTCATCAATAAAGACTATCCCTTTTTCGGCAGCCTCAGTGTTATAATCGGCTACCTGTAACAGCCGGGTGAGTATGCTTTCAATATCCTCTCCCACATAGCCGGCTTCAGTAAGCACAGTGGCATCGACAATGGTAAAGGGCACATGCAGTAATTTGGCTATGGTTCTGGCCAGAAGGGTTTTCCCCGTACCGGTTTCTCCTACCAATATGATATTCGATTTTTCAATTTCAACATCATCCGTCTGATCGCGCCGGGAAGTCTGCATCAGACGTTTATAATGATTGTATACTGCCACAGAAATAGTCCTTTTGGCATCTTCCTGGCCGATCACGTAAAGATCAAGAAATTTCTTTATTTCTTTGGGTTTGAGCAATTGTAAGTCATTGACATCAAAAGGTGCCTTTTTTTTGGTTTCCTCCTGTACTATCTCATACGCCTGCTCCACACAATTATCGCATATATGGCCTGAGATACCGGCTATTAGCAGGTTAGTATCACGCTTATCACGTCCGCAGAAGGAACACTTATCCATTAGTCGATCAGAATTAATAAATTAAACGATGCTCCAATTGTCAAAGTTACAAAAAATCAGATCATTAAGCTATTTTTTCTTCGCTCTTTCCAAAATATCATCGATCATGCCATATTCAAGTGCTTCTTTCGAAGTCATCCAATAATCACGGTCCGAGTCTTTTTCAACTTTCTCAAGGGAATTACCTGAATGTTCTGCAATGATATGATATAATTCTGCACGTAATTTAAGGATTTCTCTGGCTGTAATCTCAATATCAGTTGCCTGTCCCTGTGCGCCTCCCATGGGTTGGTGAATCATTATGCGGGAATGTTTCAATGCAGACCGCTTGCCTTTTGTCCCCGCACAAAGCAAAACAGCACCCATGGATGCAGCCATGCCGGTGCAGATTGTTGCTACATCACACGTTATATACTGCATGGTGTCATAAATACCCAATCCGGCGTGAACCGCACCGCCCGGAGTATTGAAATAGATCTGTATATCTTTGCCCGGATCAGCGGAATCCAGGTACAACAACTGGGCCTGAATCACATTGGCTACAAAATCATCAATCGGCAGACCCAAAAAAATGATTCTGTCCATCATTAACCTCGAGAAAACATCCATCTGGGCTACGTTGAGCTGACGTTCCTCAATGATGGTAGGGGAAATATAACTGTTGGCAACCGATGTAAACCGGTGAAGATCCAAGCTGCTGATGCCCAAATGACCAGTGGCGAACTTATTGAAATCCTTGATCAGGTCCATATTCAAAAGTATTATTTCTTATAGTAACTATTTTTCAAAGAGTTTGTTGAATTTTTCCAAAGTTATTTCTTTGGTATCAAGTTTTACAGTTTTTTGGATGAATTCGTAAACCTTATTTTCATTCAGACTCTCCACGTACCTGTGGCGCTCTTCTTCACGGGCAAGGCTTTCTTTGGCGTATTTCTCCAGCATTTCTGCAGGAACATCAGCAATTCCATAGTACTGCATAAATTGTTGCCTCATGGCTTCAGTAACGTGGGCAAGCAGTTCCTCTTCATTGATCTTCAGCTCGTTGTCACGTGTCACCTTCCCTTTGATCAACTGCCATTTCAGGTCTGTTTTAAAATGATCAAAGTCTTTTTCAATCTGATCCAAGGTAATCTTACCGTCATTGGTATGCATCAGCCACCTTTTCAAAAACTCTCCCGGCATGTCCTGCTGAAATTTTCCCAGGTAAAAATCTTTCGCGTCGAGCTTGAATTTATAGTCGCTGTTGCGTTCAAAGGTTGATTTCAACTCCTCCTCAACCTTGGTTTTAAACTCCTCCTCTGATTTTACGATATCTTTACCATAAACCTTATCAAAAAGGTCCTGATTCACTTCAGCCTTTTCAAAACGCGATACTGATTTCAGGGTAATCTTGAAATCAGGACTGATTCCGGCCAGTTTTTCCTTATCAATCTTGAGTAACGCAGCCAGGTCCGTTTCGTTCTCGAATGCTTTCTTTACATTAAGAACAACCTGGTCGCCCGGTTTACAACCTTTGAATTTGCTTTTTATTTTTTCATCCTTAACAGATTCAAGGGAAATGGAGGCATCTTCTACCTTAATTCCATTTTCAACCGGATTGCCTTTTTTATCTGTTTCAACCAGATCAGCCTTGAGCATCTCGTTATCGGTGACTTCGGCTGCATCTTTGAATAAGCCAAAACGAGATTGGATCCTGTCGATTTGTTTATTGCGTTCCTCCTCATCCACCTTGATCTGATAATAAAGTATTTTGTCTTTTTCTGCTATGGTAATATCTATTTCAGGAGCCAAACCAATATCAAATGAAAACTCAAATTCACTGTCATGCTCCCAGTCAATATTCACAGGCTTATCTGCATTTGGTAATGGTTCTCCAAGTATGTTCAACTTCTCATCCACCAGGTATTTGGAGAGCGATTCACCCATAATTTTATTTATTTCCTCAGCAAGTACAGGCTTCCGATACATTTTATTAACAAGCCCCTGAGGAACCTTGCCGGGTCTGAAACCGTCAAATCTTGCTTTCTTACGGTAGTCCTTCAGGATATTATCAACCCGTTCCTCATAATCGGTTTTTTCAATTTTGATCGTCAATACTGCATTCAATTCATCAATGCTGTCTTTCTTAATGTTCATCAGATTTGTATTTAATTAATTCATTTCTTGCCTTCGTCAGGCCGATGCCATAGCCTTATAGATATCTGTCTGAATTAAAAGTGCGGATGAAGGGACTCGAACCCCCACGCCTTACGGCACAAGATCCTAAGTCTTGCGCGGCTACCAATTACGCCACATCCGCGGGTAAAATTTCGCGCAAAGATACCACTTTTTACTTCCTGCAAAAATAAAATCTGTTACATTTTGATAATCTGATGATTTGGAATTGTAACTGGCATGCTGATCCCGATTTTATCGGGAGAGGCATCTGTATTTAGATCGTAACAATCTCATACTTCCTCGTTCCCAACCCAATCTTCTCACCATGTTCCAATCCGGCTTCCCAGTGTACGTTGGGATGGGTGAGAGAAAACTTATCTTTGCCGCGATGGTGGTCATGTACAGTTCCGGTAGTGATTCTGCTGGTCGGCAGGGCTGGTGCTTCTATCACCATATCAACGCATGCCTGATCAAGGGCCACAGGATCAAAGGATGCAGCTATGCCGATGTCAGGCACCAGAGGATAATCGTTAAAGTTCCAGCAGTCACAGTCGGGTGAAACACTCATAATAAAACTAATGTGAAAGCAAGGCTTGTCTTTTAAAACTGCATACGTATACTCGGCTATCTTACGGTTGGATAGTTCCGAGGCCGATTCCCAAACTACTTGTGCCGAATCGTACTGGCAAACCGCCACGCATTGTCCACATCCAACACAGTTTTCATAATCGATGCGGGCAATTTTATCAGTTCCAACTACAATAGCACCCTGCGCGCAGTTTTTCTCACAAACCCTGCAACCTGTACAATTTTCAGTAACAATCTGTGGCGAAGAAGTGGAATGTAATTCAAGCTTTCCGCCTACTGAGGCGCAACCCATTCCCAAATTCTTCAGTGTACCGCCAAATCCTGTAAGTTCATGGCCCTTGAAATGGGTCATTGATACAATGATATCAGCATCTGCAACTGCTTTACCAATTTTTGCGGTTTTACAATACTCAAGATTTATTGGTATTTCAGCGTAGTCGGTTCCGCGCAGACCGTCGGCAATAATCACAGGACAATCAACCACCAAAGGATTAAATCCATTCTCAAAAGCAGTCCTGATATGGTCAATAGCGTTAGAACGCCGACCATGATATAAAGTATTGGCATCGGTGAGGAAGGGCCTGGCACCTTTGTTTTTCAAATACCTCACCAGGGTGGCTGCAAAGTTAGGCCTTATATAGGAAAGATTTCCCGGCTCACCGAAATGAATTTTCAAAGCAGTGATCTTTTTGTCAAAATCAAGGGTATCTATCCCGGCCTTTCTGATCAGGTTTTCCAGCTTCTTCAGGAGGTTTAGCGATGGATTGGCGTGAAGATCGGTGAAATAGACTTTGGAAGGCATTTGATTTAATGTTTAAGGTTTGAGGTTTGATGTTATAAAGATTGTGATTGATGTAGGTTGTAGGTTGCAGGTTATTGTGATTGAAAAACATACATGCTCTAATCACAAAACACAAAACCCACTTGTCATGCGTCACTCTTCACTCTTTTTATCTGAGTTCAAAATTCTTACCGAGGTACACTCTCCGCACCTGTTCGTCATCCGCCAGTTCCTTTGCTGTACCGGCCTTCAGAATCTCGCCCTCGAACAGCAGGTAAGCCCTGTCGGTTATGGAAAGAGTTTCGTGAACATTATGGTCGGTTATCAGTATCCCTATGTTTTTATCCCGGAGTTTTGCCACAATATCCTGGATGTCCTCAACCGCAATAGGATCTACGCCGGCGAAAGGTTCGTCGAGAAGAATAAAATTAGGCTTAAGCGCCAGGGCCCTTGCAATCTCGGTTCTGCGTCGTTCACCGCCTGAAAGCTGAATTCCCAGGCTCTTTCTGATTTTCTGCAGACCAAACTCATTGAGCAGTGATTCAACCCTGAAACGTTGTTCTTCTTTAGGCAGATTGGTCATTTCAAGGACTGCCCTGATATTATCCTCTACACTCAGCCTCCGAAAAACCGAAGCTTCCTGGGCAAGGTAACCAATCCCTTTTTGCGCGCGCCGGTATACAGGTTCATGCGTGATATCCTCATCATCCAGAAATATTTTGCCCGAATTGGGCTGGATGAGCCCAACGATCATGTAAAAGGAGGTGGTTTTTCCGGCTCCGTTTGGACCAAGCAAACCGGCTATTTCACCTTGTTCCACTTCAAAAGAAACGTCTTTTACGACGGTGCGGGTGCGGTATCTTTTAACAAGGTTTTCAGTCCGAAGTTTCATCCGTAAATAATTTATTTTTTAATGGTTGGATGCCCGCCTGACCGTCGGGCAGGGAACTCGCATCTGAAGCGTTCATCCTTGTTTGTGATAATCGAATATGCTCGTTTCATAATGTCAAATAAAGTGGATTATTTCACCTGCGGCTATCCTGCAAGTGCTTCGGCCTCCCGGTCCTTTTCAACCCGTCTCGATAACAATATGCTTACTTCATATAAAAGCAAAATAGGCAATGAAACCAAGACCTGACTAAACATATCAGGGGAAGGAGTAATGATACCGGCCACAAGCAATATTACAACAATTGCATGTTTGCGGTAACGCCTTAAAAAAGAAGGGGTAACCAACCCAACCTTGCTCAGAAAAAAAACAAGCACAGGAAGTTCAAACAGGATTCCGCTGGCCAGTGAAATTGAAGTGATTAATGAAATATAGGAAGCCAAAGTGGGTATGTTTTTCACTATAGCACTAACATGATAATTGTAAAGGAAGTTAATGGACAAGGGTGTAATAAGATAATAACCAAATATAACCCCCAGGAGAAAAAGAAAAGTAATATAAAAAACAGCTCCGGTCGCATGCTGTTTTTCATTTTGATACAATGCAGGCTTTATAAAACGCCAGAATTCATAAAACATATAGGGAAATCCCAATACCAAACCGGCAATGATACTGATTTTGATGTGAGCAATAAACTGCCCCGTAACCAGGGTATTTTGCAATACCAGCGGATTGGTATTGATGCAAAGACCTTCAGCATGAACCCAATTCCCCAACTTACAAAGCATCCGGTTCGTCCAAAAGTCCGCTCTGCTCGGGCCCATTAATATAATGTCGAAAAGCACTTTTTTATAAACAAAGGCCAGAATGGCAAATGCCGTAATAGCCAATACTGAGCGTATAATGTGCCACCTTAATTCTTCAAGGTGTTCCAGAAATGTCATTTCCCCCTTTACTTTTTCTTCCATCACCAATTCTATTAGCCGTAAATTCTAAATGTTAATTATACTTAAATTGCTTTTCAGGCATAGCGAAATAAGAAAAAAATTATTAATTTAGTTTACAAATGTATTTATTATTTTAAGATTGCCTTCAATCAGGCGTTTCATGCCTGCAGGTTTATCGAACTTTTTTATTTTCATGACATATTTACCCATTTTTAGAATAATTATTCTCCAGGTTTAATTTGATGTAGCATTCTCTGGAGAAACGAGAATAAACTGAATTAAAATGAATGTTGGCACTGAAATTTCATTGATAGAAGTCTTAAAAAAGCATTTTGGTTTTACCAGTTTCAAGGGGAATCAGGAATCCATTATTCAGAACGTACTGAACGGAAATGATACTTTTGTTTTAATGCCTACCGGGGGAGGCAAATCCTTATGCTACCAGCTTCCTGCAATTATCATGCCGGGTACGGCCATCATCATCTCCCCCCTGATCGCCCTTATGAAGAATCAGGTGGATGCCATGCGAAGTTTTAGTGAAGAAGATGGTGTTGCGCATTTTATGAATTCCTCGCTTAATAAGGCCGCAATAGCCAAGGTAAAACACGATATCCTCGAAGGCAAAACCAAACTGCTTTACGTGGCTCCTGAATCCCTTACCAAAGAGGAGAATATTCAATTTCTGAAAAAAGTAAAGATTTCCTTCTATGCTATTGATGAAGCCCATTGCATATCGGAGTGGGGTCATGATTTTCGCCCTGAATATCGCCGTATCAGACCAATCATTAACGAAATCGGGACGGAACCCATCATCGCTCTTACGGCAACTGCTACTCCCAAAGTGCAACATGATATACAGAAAAATCTTGGCATGCTGAATGCCAATGTCTTCAAGTCTTCTTTCCGCCGTCATAACCTGTATTACGAAGTAAGACCAAAAAAAAATGTTGCCAAGGAAATAATCAAATATATTAAGAATAATTCCGGAAAATCGGGTATTATCTATTGTCTTAGCCGGAAGAAAGTGGAGGAATTGGCTGAAACACTCCAGGTTAACGGGATCAAGGCTTTGCCTTATCATGCCGGACTCGATTCTGCCACACGGTCAAAGAACCAGGACAGCTTTTTAATGGAAGAAGCAGATGTCATTGTGGCAACTATTGCTTTTGGTATGGGCATTGACAAACCCGACGTACGTTTCGTGATTCATTATGATGTCCCTAAAAGCCTCGAGGGTTATTACCAGGAAACCGGGAGAGCAGGTCGGGATGGCGGCGAAGGTAAATGTATTGCCTTTTACAGCTATAAGGATATTCAAAAACTGGAGAAGTTCATGCAAGGCAAACCTATTGCAGAACAGGAAATAGGAAAACAGTTGTTACTGGAGACGGTTGCTTATACTGAATCCTCTGTTTGCCGGCCAAAACAACTGCTGAACTATTTTGGTGAAGAAATGGCAGAAAATTGCGAAAATTGCGATAACTGCCTGCATCCTAAAACCCAGTTTGAAGGGAAAGATGATATCGCATTGGTGCTAAAAGCAATCCTTGAGGTAAAGGAAAAATTCAAATTTGACCATATTGCCAATATCCTGGCCGGTGTGAAAACTGCCGCAATTAAATCATACAACCACCAGATGCTCGGATCCTTCGGGGCCGGGAAAGCCAAGGATGTCAATTACTGGAGCATGGCGATCAGACAAGCCATGATTGTAAGGTTTATCCAAAAGGATATTGAAAACTATGGACTGCTGAAACTAGATGAAAAGGGGCATGAGTTTTTGAATAATCCGGTTTCATTCTTGTTGTCAGAAGATCATGACTATTCTGATACCGATGAAGAAGAGGAAAGTTTTGGGGGCCCAGAAAGACCTGGCTCTGCTGATGAAGAACTTTTCAGCATTCTGAAAAACCTGAGAAAAAAGCTTGCCAAACAACTTAAACTTCCGCCATTCGTCATTTTCCAGGATCCTTCACTCGAAGATATGGCCATCCAATACCCCATATCTTTCGAGGAACTGCAGAATATTACCGGTGTAGGTGCAGGCAAGGCCAAAAGATATGGAGCAGAATTCATTAAGATCATCCAAAGTTATGTGGAGGAAAAGGAAATTATCCGTCCTCAGGATATGGTAGTTAAATCCATTGTGAACAAATCAAACCTCAAAGTATTTATCATACAGAGCATTGACCGCCAAATGGAATTCGAAGATATTGCGTCAGCTAAAAATTTGGATACAAGTGCCCTGCTTGATGAAATCGAGGCTATTGTTAACTCTGGTACTAAAATCAATATTGATTACTACCTCAACAGCATTATGGAAAAGGACCATCAACAGGATATTTACAATTATTTTATGGAAGAAGCTGAGGACGAATCTATTGAAAATGCTTTACAGGAACTGGGTGAAGATAACTATAGCGAGGAAGAAATCCGTCTGATGCGGATCAAATTCATGTCAGAATTGGGAAATTAAGTTACGTTAGCACTTTTTTCACTCTGCTGGTCCAAAACGCCTGCCTTTCCAGCGGAAACCGGAAGATACCCCGGCTATGGTAAAAAAAACTGTATAAAAGGGATAAATCAGTTCATAAAGCATGAACCTCAGGGATGGTAATTTTTTTTTGTAAAAATGGAAGAATCTCCTTAGGAAATACAGATCTGTTAACATTTTCCCCCCATAAATTAAAGGCAAAAGCCAGAAATTTCGACCCATAACTAGCATGGTAAGTGAATATAGCACCGAAAGATTAACGAAGCAAACCAACAGAGCAGTATACAGGGTATTGACATCGCGATAATACCGGCTTTTAGAAACCCATCGTTTACGTTGCTGCATAAACTCGCGCCAGGTGGCAACTCCCTTTGTAACTACGATTGCCGGAACCGCTTTTAACAATACAATGCTGTTTTTCAAATCTCTTTTAACCGTGAGCATAAATAGTGTATCATCACCGGAGACTACAGTCTGTTTCATCGGGTCGGTGTAGTGAATGAAAAGGCTCTTTTTATAAGCCAGACATGCCCCGTTACAATAAATAGGGTTTTGCCCGGCAACAGCTCCGGCCCCGGCGGCCACCAAACTTAAAAACTCCACCTCCTGGAATTTACCGAAGAAGCTGTTATTAGAAATAATATCTACCAGTCCTACCATCATATCCGGATTCTTCTCCTGAAACATATGGTCAATGGTTGCCAGCCAGTATGCATTCATAGTACAATCCGCATCTGATGTAACAATTAGTTCAAAGGAGGCGTTTTTAATACCTTTTGTTATAGCGGATTTCTTTCCGGTTGCCTCACTACCCAGATGAAGCAATTGAAAATTTCCATGCTCTTCACAAAAACTATGCGCCAGTATCTCTGATCCATCATTGGAATGGTCATTCACGAGGATTACTTCATATAAACCCTTTGGATAGGCTTGTTTATTAAGCGAGGTAAGCAATGCCGGTAAGTTTGAAATTTCATTTCTAAAAGCAATGATTACACTGATCTTTGTTGTGCCTTTGCTTGCAGAAGGCTTTAACTCAGGGTACCTTTCCCAGCTAAGCCTGTATTTTTGAATTTTAAACACGTAAAGTGCTAAAATTAACAAGGATATTAATGCAAAGATATTCATGCGGTTTCACGCATACGGATCAGGAAGATTTAACCGACAGCCATTTATCTATCTTCTCAAACAATTCGGTAATATTAACGGGTTTGGTAATAAAATCATCACAACCTGCCTCCAGGCATCGTAATCTTTCCTCGTTAATGGCATTGGCAGTTTGGGCAATAATGGGAATTTTGCGGTTAAATTTCTTGATTTCTTCCGTAGCGGTAAGACCGTTCATATCCGGCATTTGAATATCCATTAATATCAGATCGATATCGCTATTGTTTCTGCAAATTTCCACTGCCTCACGGCCATCAGAAGCACGAATGACATTGGCTTTGGTCTGCTTGAGAAAACCTTCGAGAAATTTATAACTGAACTTATCATCCTCGGCTATCAGAAAGAGCTTGCCCTCCCAACTAATATGGGCCCGGGCGTGTTTACTTTCCTGATGTTCTTCTGTTTTCCAGTTTACTGAAATAAAAGGAATGGTGAAGCTGAAAGTTGAACCCTCGTTGAGTGTGGATTCAGCCCACATTCTACCTCCCAGCAATTCAACCAGCCCTTTTGAAATGGCCAGCCCAAGACCTGATCCACCATATTTCCGGGATGGTGAGCTATCTGCCTGCATAAACCTTTCGAAAATTATTTGCAGTTTATCAGCAGGTATACCAATACCTGTGTCCCTGACGTAAAACCTTAGAAAATTGTGTTCTTCCAGATCATAACCAAATTCAATGTATCCATTATGTGTAAACTTGATAGCATTGCCTACCAAATTGGTCAGAATCTGTCTTAACTTGATGGGATCCGTACGGATATATGACTTCTCATCAGGAAAAGCTTTTTTAGTAAGAATCCTCACTTTTGATTTGTCCCTTCTCATACTTCGTGTGAGGAAAGTCGATTGTACCTGATTGAGCAGATTATTCAGCGAAAAATCATCCTGCACAATATTCGCCTGTCCCGATTCAATTTTTGCAAAATCTATAATATCATCAATCAGGTTGATCAGCATTTTACCGTTGCTGTTAATGATATTGAGATATTTCTTACGGTTGGCATGACTTAACGTATTATCATTGAGCATTTCTGCGAAACCGAGAATACCGTTCATGGGAGTACGGATCTCATGTGACATGTTAGCCAGAAATGCCGTTTTGAGTTTATCAGATTCTTCTGCCTTATCCTTGGCTTTAACCAGTTCGTATTCAAGCTGACTGCGATGCAAGGCTACAGAAACCTGGTGCACAAAAGTTTCGATAATATGTTTGAACTTGATGATACTTTTATTCAGGGTTAAAATAGTGATGTTTCCCAGCTGCTTGCTGTCCCTGGCCAGGGTAATATTATACGCTTTATGCAGATGTAATAATTCCCTGATCTTTATAAGATGTTCGGGAACAAGTTCCCCTATCCTCTTTTCGGATAATTCATCCTTCAACGTAATAACCATGCCCGCATTTTCCTTGGAGAAGTTAATATCAGTAGCCGGGAAGGTCAAACCCAATATCGGTCGTTCCAGCAATTTCTCCACCTGTTCTGTATAGGGATGTAAACCGGAAAAGCTCTCAACAATATACGATCCTGACTCCTCGTTAAATGAAGTGACAATTACCACTGCACTTTCAAGAAAAGTAGCAAGCTTTTCAGGAATATAACGATATATATCATCTTTTGAAGATAGTCCCAGAAGCTCAAGTGCCGAATTACTCAGAAAGATAAGATTGTCATGATATACTCTTTCCTTCAACTCAGCCATCTTGCGGTCTGAAACATCGCGGGAATTGATGATTATTCCTTTAATGGCAGGATTATTGAGTTGGTTGGAGAAAATGCTCTCCACATATATCCATCTTTTATTCTTATGCAGGCTTCTGTACTCTTTCTTTATCTGCTTACCCGGATTTGCCAGGGCCTCTTTAAAAACTGTTCTGATCTGACTAACATCGTCAGGATGAACAATGTCGAAAAAAGGTTTGTGTAAAAGTTCTTCCAGGTCAAAATCTGAAATCTTATTACGTTCTGAACTTTCGAAAATAATTTTACCCTGGCGGTCAATAATGGAAATTGCATCCGATGAATTCTGTAACAGCGCCCTGAATTGTTCCTCTCTTTCATGCAGGGTCTTTTCCATCCAGTTGCGATCGGATATTTCTCTTGAAATACCAGCGATACCGATGACTTTCCCCTTTTTATCAAAAAGCGGTGTCTTATAGGTTTCAAAACGGGTATTTCCGGAGCTGAGGTTTTCAACCTGTTCTATGAAATGTCTTTTTTTGGTTTGCTTAACCTCTTCATCATTCCTGAGAAATTCGAGTGCCTTTTCCTTAGAACAAAGGTCAAAATCCGTTTTTCCTATAATATGTTCAGGTTTGGTATTATATAAATCTGCAAATGCCCGGTTTACCAGCATGTAGCACCCTTTATCATCTTTGAGCCAGGCAAGATAGGGTATATTGTCCAGAATTGTCTGCTGAAATTCACTCCCTTTCTGTTTTGCCATATCATCCTCCTGAAATAATTAGGTTTGATTATTCCTTTTTTCGCCTGTTTATTTCATCACGGATAAGCGAGGCCTTTTCATAATTCTCTTCCATGATAGCTTCATTAAGCAAATCTTTCAATTCCTGTAAATTGTTTTTTTTCAATTCCTCAGCAAAAGAGGGATCCTGAACATGAATACTCCTCGAAGGTGATACCGGATCACTACCCGATTGAACTGCAGCCTCCTTTTCAAAATCAAGGATTATTCCCGCCTTTTTAAGGATCTCTTCGGTGGTATATATGGGGCATTTAAAACGCAAAGCAAGGGCAATGGCATCCGAAGTTCTGGCATCAATTTCAATAATACGCTGACCATTATCGCAAGTCAGTTTGGAATAAAAAACACCTTCCTCGAGCTTATAAACAGTAATTTCAAGCAAGTCAATATTAAAGGTATTGGCAAAATTCAGGAATAAATCATGCGTAAGGGGTCTAGGGGGTTTCAATCCCTCGAGTTGTATGGCAATTGCCTGTGCTTCAAAACCGCCGACAATAATCGGTATTCTCCTTCGGCCATTTTCCTCTGCCAAAACCAGTGCATAGGCCCCGGTTTGTGTTTGACTGTATGAAATACCCAGCACGTTGAGTTTAACTTTATTCATTATCTCCGTTCCGGTAAGTTTTGTTTAATACACAAATATAGTGATTTCATCCATTCTGCTTTAGAAATCCCCCCTGGTAAATTTAATGATTTGATTATATGATTTTTACGATATCAATTAAAAGTTCTTAATCACAAGGATTGTGTCAGCTGTCCTATGGAGGTTCTCTTATTTATTTTTATCTTAATTTAGCTAATTATTTTGCAGTTAACTTAAAGTTTTATATTTTTGCAGACCCAAAATAAAACTGAAATTTTATATTAGATGTACGCAATAGTAAGCATAGCCGGACAACAATTTAAGGTTGAAAAAGGGAAAAAGGTGTTTGTTCACAAACTTCCTGGTAAGGTTGGAGATGAGGTTAGTTTTGATAAAGTCTTGCTCATAAGCAATGACGAGAAAGTTAATGTAGGTGCACCCTACCTTTCCGATGCCGTAGTCTTTGCTCAGATTGTCTCGCAGTTAAGAGGCGATAAAGTATTGGTTTTCAAGAAAAAAAGAAGAAAGGGCTATCAGAAGCTAAATGGTCACAGACAGTATTTCACCGAGATCCTGATTGAGGATATCGCTGAAGCAGGTGCACCCGGAAAAACTGATAAAAAGAAGGTTGCCGAGCCCACAGCTCCTGCTGAGGTTGCAGCAGCTCCTGTTAAAGCCGCAAAAGCTGAAAAAGCAGCAATCCCTAAGACAGTTCCCAAAAAGGCAGCTCCAATGGCAGGCAGCGAAGAAAAGCCCAAGAAAGCACCTGCAAAAAAGGCAGCTGAAACAACTGCAAAAAAGACGGCCGCCAAGAAACCTGCTGCGAAAAGCGAAGGGAAATCCAAAAAGTAAGTTAAACATCATTAAAATAGTAATCCATGGCACATAAAAAAGGAGCCGGAAGTTCTAGGAATGGACGTGAATCACACAGCCAAAGACTGGGTATTAAGATATTCGGAGGGGAAGTGGTAAAGGCCGGAAATATTCTTGTACGTCAGCGCGGCACTGTTCATAACCCAGGTGAAAATGTTGGCATTGGTAAAGACCATACTTTATATGCTCTTATTGATGGCCAGGTTAAATATTCCCGTAAAAAGGACGACCGTTCTTACGTCTCTGTTCTTCCTGCCAGCGAATAAGTTTCAATAAGGATAATAACACTGATCCCTTGGATATAAACTGAAATACAGTTTATATCCAAGGGATTTTTTTATTTTTGTACAAATCACTCACAAAAATGCTTACACTTAATCTGCTCAGAGAAAAAACCGACGAGGTAATCCGCCGGTTACAAGTGAAAAATTTCAATGCCAAAAGCCTGGTAGAAGATATTATTACACTGGATGAAAAACGCCGGTCGACACAAAATAAACTCGACGGTATTCAATCGGAACTCAATACTGTCTCCAGGGAAATCGGAGGATTGATTAAATCGAACCGGCAAGAAGAAGCCGATGTAAAAAAGAACCTGACGATCCAGTTAAAAAAGGAGATCGAATCGTTAGCTACTTCTCTCGCCAATAATGAATCAACACTTAAAAACTTGTTGATTAAGCTACCTAATCTGCCTTCTGAGAGCGTTCCTTCAGGTAATGGTGCCGAAGGAAATGTTGTAGAACGTGAGGGTGGGGAAATGCCGCAACTGGCTGCTGAAGCATTGCCACATTGGGACCTTGCCAAAATCTATGATATTATCGATTTTGACCTGGGCAACAAACTTACCGGAGCCGGGTTCCCTGTTTACAAGGGCCAGGGCTCAAAACTGCAACGTGCCCTGATCAACTTCTTTCTGGATGAGAATATCAAAGCCGGTTATCTTGAGGTGATGCCTCCGCTGATGGTGAATGAAGATTCGGGGTTTGGCACGGGCCAGCTTCCCGATAAAGATGCCCAGATGTATCATGTTACCCTGGATAATTTCTATCTTATTCCTACCGCGGAAGTGCCGATAACCAATATCTACCGCGATGTGATCCTGGAATCAAAGGATCTGCCAGTGAAAAACACTGCCTATACACCCTGCTTCCGCCGTGAAGCCGGATCTTACGGGAAAGATGTAAGGGGACTTAACCGCCTGCATCAGTTTGATAAGGTTGAAATCGTGCAAATACAACATCCCGATAAATCCTACAATACGCTCGATGAAATGGTCAGACATGTGGAAGGCCTCGTGAAAAAGCTGGAACTGCCCTACCGTATTGTCAGGCTTTGTGGAGGTGATTTGAGCTTTACCTCTGCCCTTACATTCGACTTTGAAGTCTTTGCCGGCGCTCAGAAACGCTGGCTCGAAGTGAGTTCCGTATCTAATTTTGAATCGTTCCAGGCTAACCGGCTTAAACTTAGATTCAGGGAAGAAGGTTCTAAAAAGCCTCTCCTGGCCCATACGCTGAACGGAAGCTCACTCGCTCTTCCGCGTATTGTAGCAGCATTGCTTGAGAATAACCAGACGCCAGAGGGAATTATTATTCCCCAAGTATTGCAACCCTATACAGGTTTCAGGATCATTGAAAAAGCTTTGTAAAATAACCACCAAAAGGTCATGAAAAAATCGTCTGCCTTTATCGGTTTTGTATTGGTGGCATTATTTATTTTGCTGCCATGCTGCAAGCACAGAAATCAGAAAGCTGATATTCCGGATATCGGAAATATGTACAGCGATATCAGTTACCTGGATACCCTAATCCGGTCAGCCCAGATTGACAGTATAGGAAAAATCAATGATCGAATTACAGCCATAACCACTGCTTATACCAACCGGGCCCAAACGCCGGAAGATAAGCTAATCCTTGATTCACTAGCCAGGATCAATGCCGTAGCCCATGATTTCCTGCAGTATTGTGTCAGCACACAAACCAATCTTGATTTGCTTGAACAGGATACCAAGGCATTAGAAAACCAATATAGATCAGGAAAAATAAAAATCACATCGTATGTTTCCGCACTGCTGGAGGAAGAACAAATTCTTATCGACCTCAGCAATCAGCTTTCTGATAAAAACCAATTGGCCTTGCAATATCTTAAGAATCAGTCCCTGCTCATTAACAGGTTAAGTTCATTGCCCATATCGGGAAACTGAGTAACATGAAGAACCAGGCAAAAGCATACTTTTATGCATCCCTAACAGTATTTTTATGGTCCACCGTCGCCACGGCCTTCAAAATTGCCCTTCGTGATCTGAACAATATCCAGCTTCTCGTAATTGCCAATATCACTTCGTTGCTGGTTTTTACCGTTCTCCTCCTGTCCCAGGGTAAAATGCACAGTTTGAAAAATTTGACAGTTGCCGGACTTGGATTGTCAGCCCTGCAGGGTTTGCTTAATCCGTTTGCTTATTACCTGCTCGTTTTTAAAGCCTACAGCCTTCTTCCGGCTCAGGTAGCCCAGCCGGCAAACTTTGTTTGGCCTGTTGTTCTCATGCTCTTATCCGCTCCGTTGTTGAAACAACCCCTGAGACTCACCGGTGTGGCAGCACTGCTCATAAGCTTTGCCGGCGTATTGATCCTGTCAAGCCAGGGCAATCTAAGCAATTTCAGGATCATTGAGCCAGCCGGAGTGGGTCTGGCCCTTCTTTCTTCAGTGATTTGGGCGCTGTTTTGGATTATCAACCTGAAAGACAATCGCGACAACCTGCTCAAATTATTCTTAAGTTCCTTTTTCTCTGCTTTGTATATCCTGTCCTTAGCCATGGCTACCGATAACCTTTCGCCTGTTCTGACAAAACACTTATCTGCTCCTATCTATATCGGACTGTTTGAAATGGGAATTACCTTTGCCTTCTGGCTGAAAGCCCTTCAACTGTCGGAATCCACGGACAAGATTGCCAACTTCATATACCTTACACCCTTTATTTCTTTGGTTTTCATTTATTTTATACTGCATGAAAGGCTGTTTTATACCTCCCTGATCGGCCTCTGCCTGATTGTTGGAGGAATTCTGGTCGGACGAATTAAAAATAGCCCCGGGTAAATTATTTTAAGGTTTTTCTCGTTTACTTTGTATCATGCAAAGTCCTGTTTGTTAATTTATTTATTTCATTACTGCATCATGAAAACACGTTTCAGATCACTTATTCTGTTATTGGTAGTCCTTTTTACGCTGGTTTCCTGCAAAAAGAACGAGGATAACACGATTGAAATTGTAAACCAGGAGATCTATAAACTGATGAAAATTAATTATTTATGGAATACGTTTTTACCAACATCCTTAAATACCTCATCTTATGCTACCCCCGCTGATCTGATGGATGCGTTGCGATACGACGTTTACGACAGATGGAGTGTGGTTATTACAAAAGAAGAGTTCAACCAGTATTTTGTAGAGGGGACCATGATCGGTCATGGTTTCATGCTCGGACTGGATGAAGCTGAAAACATCCGAATCGCATTTGTTTATCCTACCACACAAGCATACACTCAAGGTGTCCGCAGAGGCTGGATCCTTTCAAAAGTGAACGGAACTGTTGCTACTTCTGCCAATGTATTTACTTTGCTGGGTGCTTCCGAGATCGGGGTTATCAATACTATTACTTTTATTGACGGGAATGGCACATCTGTAAGCAAGACCCTGACCAAGGAAGAAATCATTATTTCACCGGTAGTTCACTATGAAATACTGCATCAAGGTACTGACAAAATCGGTTACCTGGTTTTCCAGGATTTTATCGATGCTGCCAATGATCAATTGGATGAGGTTTTTGATTCATTTAATGTCGCCGGTATCAATGAAATAATAGTGGATATGCGTTACAATGGCGGTGGCAGTGTAGATGTTGCTGAACACCTGGCCTCCTGGCTTATCGGTAAAGATTTTGGAAATCAGCCTTTTATTAAATATCAGCATAATCTGAACCTGGCAGCAAGCGAGGATACTACCATTAATTTGCCAACCAATGCTGCTGGATTAAGTCTGGACCGGATATTCTTTATCGGAACCGAGAACACAGCTTCAGCAAGTGAACTGGTAATTAACGGGGTAAAACCCTATGTCGAGTCCATTCTCGCCGGAAGTGCGACCCATGGTAAACCTGTGGGTATGTATCCCTTCATTTTTATAAATTACGATTATGTAGTGCTGCCGGTTTGTTTCAAATACTCCAATGCCAATGATGAAGGAGACTTTTACGACGGGCTCCAGCCCACACTTCCAGCGGATGACGATCTGACGAAAGACTTCGGGGATCCGGATGAGGCTTCCTTGAAGACAGTCCTGGATTATATCGAAACAGGGGCTGTTCCGGTTAAGATAACTAAATCGGTCGGTTACCGGGCTAAGCTCATTGAGTCGGATAATCCTGTCAACCAGTATTTAAAAGCTTACTAATTGAAAGACAGCATGGTGATTTTGGGTATTGACCCCGGCACAACCTTTATGGGATATGGTGTGATCAGCATAAGCCGGAACCAACCCGTATTGCTGTTGCTTGGCTCTCTCGATCAGCGGAAGATTAAGGATCACTATGAGAAAATCGCGAAGATTTTTGACCGGACATTGCAGTTGATACAAGAGTATAACCCTTCAGCCCTGGCGATTGAAGCACCTTTCTTTGGTAATAATGTGCAATCGATGCTTAAATTAGGCAGGGCGCAGGGAGCAGCAATTTCGGCCGCGCTTTATCAATCGGTACCGGTTTTTGAATATGCCCCCAGGAAAATCAAACAATCCATCACCGGCCACGGCGATGCCTCCAAGGAACAAATCGCAAATTTTCTGCAATACATCCTGAAGGTTGAACTAAAACCGGAAACCCTCGATGCCACTGATGGCCTGGCAGCCGCCATGTGCCATTTTTACCAGGTCAATACCCCCGTTAAAACAGGGTCTTCAAAGAATTGGGAAGACTTTATCCGGAAGAATCCCGGGAGGGTCAGCAGTAAATAAAAAAACCACCTCACAGGGCGGCTTTTATCTTCTCCGCAGTTTCTTTAAACTCATCCGGAGTGAAACTGAGCTTGGGTTTGCCAAAATTGATATCACCCAGATCATTTATGGGAATCAGATGAATATGGGCATGTGGTACCTCCAGTCCCAGTACCGCCACCCCCACCTTTTTACAGGGTACTGCCTTTCCAATAGCCCTGGCAACCCGCTTGGCAAAAACCATCATACCGGCCAGCAACTCATCCTCTATATCGAAAATATAATCCGTTTCCTTTTTGGGAACCACAAGGGTATGTCCCTTTGTCAGCGGACCGATATCGAGAAAGGCAAAGTAATCCTTATCCTCAGCGATTTTGTAGCAGGGTATGTCACCGCTTATAATCCGTGAGAAAATAGTAGGCATGGCTTTGAAGTATGTGGCTTTATCGCGAAATTTCAATTATTTCATAGGGGATCACGCCCGATGGGACCTTGATCTCCACAAGATCTCCCACTTTCTTACCGATAAGTCCCCTTGCTATTGGTGTGCTTACGGCAATCTTGCCCTGCTTCAAATCAGCCTCACTATCTGACACTATGGTATATTCCATGATGGCATTATTCTTCGTATTCTTGATTTTAATCTTATTCAGTATCTGAATCCGTTTTGTGTCGAGCTTTGACCCGTCGATGACCCTTGAAATAGCTATAGTATCTTTCAACTTTGAAATCTTTATTTCGAGCATACCTTGGGCCTCTTTGGCGGCTTCATACTCGGCATTTTCCGACAGGTCACCCTTGTCACGAGCCTCAGCTATCAGTTTAGAAATGTCAGGACGTTCAATCCTTACCAAATTCTCAAGTTCTTCCTTGAGTTTTTGCAAACCCTCTTCGGTGATATAGGAAACTTTTGTCATACCAAAACCTCCAGGATAATATCATAAAAAAAAGAATTCCGAATTTCGGAACTCTTCAACAACCTGATCTTAAATTATTTTCTTATTATTTTCTTAAAAATTGCATATTCTGTACTTCGATAAAAAGAAGTACTCTAAGGTAGTCAATATTCTCTTCTTTTCAAAATTTCTGCATAGATAATTGCCTTTCGGGGATTAAAAAAACGTTCAGTCTTACCCAATTTGGCCTTGGCCTCTTCTTCAGCCTCCACCGATACAATTTCTCCTGAAGCAATATCATCCTGAATATAATCCTGATCAAGCTCTCTTCGGATTGCCTCGTATTTGGCAATCATTTTCTGAATGTCCGACTGTCCTTCTTCAAAGGACTCCACAACCGATTCTTCCTGCTTCTCAACTGATAATCCTTCAGCCTCCACTGTCATTCCGGCCAATTCTGCCGAGGCTTCCTCAGTATCCACTTGCATACCGGCATCTTCAACAGATGGTCCACTTTCTATTGTTTCATATTCAACCGGGTCCTGCTTTGGCCTTGGGATATCAAACAACTCCATCAGCGGTCCCAGGTCGGGTGCGAAATCCTTACCCGGCTCTGCAGGTAGATTGCGTGGAACTCCGGGCATCGAAGGCCTGGTATCTGCCTGCTGTTTTTTCATCTTGCTTCTATAGGCACTGGCAACCACTCCGATAAGCCCGATAACCACATAAATCAACAATTGTACCAGATCGTCATTCATTCGCATTGTTTATCGATTTGATAAATAAAATTAACAATTATTATCGGCTTTTAGGTCGTTTCCTTTTGAAAATGCGTTCCAGGAACTTCGGATCATTTTGTTTGTTATAGTCTTCTGCACGCTCTTCCGCGGCGTCCATCATTTCCTGGGTAGCCTTAGTCTGTAAATCGTATCGGCGTTTGATGGTTCTTTTTCTTGCTTTGGCATAAGCTTTTTTATAGGCCCGCTTAACCTGTTCCTTTTTTCTGGATGCATCGTTAAAATTTTTTTGCTGGGCACTTAGTGGCTGAAAAATTAGTGTGGAAGCAATCAAAAGGCATATGGACTTATACAATATTTGCTTCATGGTATTGGACTTGTGCTAAACCTCAAATAATAAATAACCCCTATCAGCCAAAAAAATTATTTCGGATCCAAATTAATGAAATTAATAATATAGTCTTACCTTTGCACCCGGTTCATGGAAACTTAATAATCACTGAAAACCAAATATTTATCAATTAATTAATTTAAATTATTATCTGGTACCTTCTAAAATCTGCTTTCCGGTTGATTTTAATACGGATCACCGGAAAAAGGAGAAACAATGAACACTTTTATCGAAATGGGACTTGCTCCCGAATTGTTACGCGCAGTTGACGAATTGGGTTTTAATAACCCTACCCCCATTCAGCAAAAAGCCATACCCATCATTCTGAATACAGGCAACGATCTTGTTGTACTGGCTCAGACCGGCACAGGCAAAACGGCAGCTTTTGGCCTTCCTGTTCTGCAACTTGGAGATGCCTATGCAGATCATTTGCAAACACTTGTACTTTGCCCAACCCGCGAATTGTGCATGCAGATTACCCAAGAACTCAACAAATATTCCCGGTTTATGAAGGGTTTTAAAGTGGTTCCTGTTTATGGAGGGACCAGTATACAAGATCAGATCAAGGCTCTGAGGAGCAGTTGCCAGGTAATAGTGGGAACTCCGGGCCGTGTTATGGACCTGCTCAGAAGAAAAGTAATGGACCTGTCAGGTATACGCTGGATGATTCTCGATGAGGCTGATGAAATGCTGAATATGGGCTTCAAGGACGACCTGGATACCATTTTGGCAGAGACCCCCAAAGAAAAGCGAACTTTATTATTTTCGGCTACCATGCCCGAAGAGGTGGCCAAGATAGCCAGAAAATATATGAACTCCCCGGAGGAAGTTTCCGTTGGAAAACGAAACTCGGGAGCCGATAATGTCACTCATGAATACTACATGGTGCACGCCAAAGACAGATACATGGCGTTGAAACGCCTTGTCGACATTAATCCTTCTGTTTACGGTATTGTTTTTTGCCGCAC
>Ga0315284_10001931_pt1 | contig 29655 bp, 25 predicted proteins | sample YL17G09_16_MG_FD_203696 | JGI IMG/M metagenome (GOLD analysis project Ga0315284, IMG submission 203696) | Sediment microbial communities from Yellowstone Lake, YNP, Wyoming, USA - YL17G09_16 | ecosystem: Environmental > Aquatic > Freshwater > Lake > Sediment | place: USA: Wyoming | collected...
GGGTATTCAGGCATCATGGATCTGGTAGCTCTCGGCAAAACTGCCTTATTGGTTCCAACACCAGGGCAACCTGAGCAGGAATATCTGGCTGAATATCTGACCCAGAAAGGTTTTTTTACATACATCCGCCAGGATGAACTTGATCCTGATAAGCTCATGAAGTACATGAATGAGGAGTTCATCCCCCACGCTTGTCCGGAGATGCAAGGCGAGGACGAAATTCCAGATACTCCTTTGTCACATAAAAAACACGATTAGCATGGTCAGAAACCCCACAAAAAAACCAGCATAGACTTGTAGAGAGTTGTGTGCATTGAGATGAAGTCGGGCAAAGCCAACGCATCCTGAGCAAAAGATGCCGATAATCAGAAACCACATAAGATCGGTATCGAATCGGATGGAGAGACTGAATATTAGGCTAACCAATCCGCCCCAGCCAACCATATGTGTGCTGATCTTCCAGAAATAAGATATGGCAAGTACAAAAAGAATGGACAAGCAGGCGGAAAATAAAAACCGCTGATAAACCTGACTCACAGGCAATTTTTTAATAAGAAAATAAGCGGCCAAGTAAAATATCAGTGTTGTAAAAAGGGGTATTATTCGCTGCTTATGTTCGGTAAAGTGAATGCCCTTTGCCAAATCCGAATACCTAAACAAGGGAATGAGTCCTAAAGGAAGCAGGAAGGTCAGTACAAAGACTGACAAGTAAATATACTGATTAAAACGCTGATCAAGATCAGCAGCATATGTGCCCGAATTGCGGATTACCAACAGACAAAGCATCGGAACCAGCAAAGGGTGAGTAACATAAGATAATATATAAGCTATTCGTCTTTCCATTTCAAAGTTCTTTACGCATGCGTGCCACGGGTATATTTAACTGTTCACGGTATTTAGCAATGGTGCGCCGCGCAATATGATAACCCTTTTCATTCAGTATTTCAGCCAACCTGTCATCTGTAAGAGGATGACGTTTGTCCTCCGCATCAAGGCAGTCCTGCAATATTTTTTTTATTTCACGGGTCGACACCTCTTCTCCTGATTCAGTTTGCATACCCTCTGAGAAAAAAAATTTCAAAGGAAAAATACCAAAATTGGTTTGAATATATTTGCTGTTGGCAACCCTGGAAATAGTGGAAACATCAAGCCCGGTATCATCTGCAATGTCCTTCAGGATCATGGGCCTGAGTTTGGTTTCATCCCCCGATTGAAAATACTCACGCTGGTAGTTAATAATTGCATTCATGGTTACCAATAATGTATTTTGACGCTGCCGGATGGCATCGATGAACCATTTTGCTGAATCAAGTTTCTGCTTGACAAAACTAAGTGCTTCCTTTTGGCTTTTTGAATTGTTCCCCCGGTTATACTGATAATTTTGAAGCATGCCGGTATAGGTTTTGCTCACCTTCAGTTCAGGTAAATTTTTTGCATTTAAACTGAGTCCCAGGTCCCCTTCATTGTTTTCAAGCAGAAAATCAGGGATTATGTGCCCCGAAACCTTATTCTGGGGATCGGCGTAAGCACCTCCGGGTTTGGGATTCAGTTTCAGGATCTCCTCCAGGGCATCTTTCAAGTGATCATCCGGAATATTTAACCGGGTTATTATTTTATCATAGTGCTTTCTGGTAAACTCAGGAAAAAAATCTTTCAAAATCCTCTGTGCTAAAGCAACCGAAGGAGTTCCCAAATCTTTTGCCTGTATTTGCAGTAATAAACACTCCTGTAGACTGCGTGCGCCAACACCCGGGGGATCGAGCTCCTGAATAATCCTGAGTATCCCTATAAGTTCCGGTTCATCAGTTTTAATATTCAAAGCAAAAGCAACATCATCAACGATATTATCGAGCTTGCGCCTGAGGTATCCGTCATCATCTATATTACCAAGCATATACAAAGCCAGTAGATGCTGTCTTTCATCTAGAGATCTTAATCCAAGCTGGTTTTCAAGATAATCCTGGAAAGATAGGCCAACTGAGAATGGAATTTCTTCCCTTTTATCATCTTTCGAATAATTCTGGGCATTTAATCTGTACGACGGGTATTCATCCTCATCCATGTAATCCTCAAGCGTGAACTCTTCCTTATCCTTATCCATTGGATCCGTGCTCACATCATCCTCTTGTTTTTCACTTTCCAATGAGTTTTCTTCGATTGCCCCTTCTTCAAGTGCCGGATTTTCTTCGATTTCCAGTTTAATACGCTGCTCAAGCTGCATAGTAGGTATTTCCAACAGCTTTATCATTTGAATCTGCTGAGGAGATAGCTTTTGTAAAAGTTTCTGCTGTAATCTCTGCTTAAGCATAGGTTAATTTCCTTGTTATGCCGGGTGATTATCAGAAATCAGCGCTTTTGGGAAACCGGGGAAAGGGAATTACATCACGGATGTTACTCATTCCCGTAATGAAAAGCAATAACCTTTCAAAGCCTAACCCGAAGCCACTGTGCGGCGCTGATCCAAATTTTCTCGTATCGAGATACCACCAAAGATCCTTTTCCGGCAGTTTTAATTCTTTGATCCGTCTGTCGAGCTTTTCCAAATCCTCTTCACGTTGTGATCCTCCGATTATCTCACCAATTTTAGGAAATAATACATCCATGGCGCGTACCGTATTCCCATCATCATTCTGCTTCATATAAAATGCCTTAATGGCCATAGGATAATTGGTAACAATCACCGGTTTTTTGAAATATCTCTCCACCAGAAATCGCTCATGTTCGGTTTGCAGATCTACTCCCCAGGAGACGGGAAATTCAAACTTTTCACCCGATTGTTGAAGGATTTCAATTGCCTTGGTATACGTAATCCGTTCAAATTGGTTAGTGACGACCAAGTTGAGCCTTTCGATTAGGTCTTTATCATACATCTCCGATAAAAATGCCAGATCGTCTTTACAGTTTTCCAAGGCATAACTGATAAGGTATTTCAGAAAATCTTCCGCCAAGTTCATGTTATCATCAATCTCATAAAATGCCATTTCAGGCTCAATCATCCAAAACTCGGCCAGATGTCTGGGCGTATTAGAGTTTTCAGCCCTGAAGGTGGGTCCGAAAGTATAAATGTTAGAAAGGGCCAGCGCTCCCAATTCACCCTCAAGTTGACCGGAAACTGTAAGATTGGTCTCGCGGCCAAAAAAATCCTCGCTGAAATTAATTGATCCGTCCTCAAGCAATGGTGGATTTTTTGCGCTGAGTGTAGTCACCCTGAACATTTCACCGGCTCCTTCAGCATCGGAACCTGTAATAATGGGTGTGTGCAGGTAAAAGAATCCATGGTCATTAAAATATTTATGAATAGCGAATGACATGGCATGCCTTATGCGTAATACGGCTCCAAAAGTGTTGGTTCTGGGTCGCAGATGGGCAATTTCGCGCAGGAATTCAAGTGTATGGCCCTTTTTCTGTAAGGGGTAAACTTCCGGGTCAGCTGTACCATAAAGCTTCAGCGATTCAGCATGAATCTCAACATGTTGTTCTTTGCCGGGGGACTTCACTAATTTTCCTGTTATAGCCAGGCAAGAACCCGTTGTTACTTTCTTTATAAGTTCTTCATCAAACTTACTCATTTCAATAACTACCTGAATATTGTGTATTATCGATCCATCGTTCAAAGCTATGAACGCGATGTTCTTATTGCCCCGCTTGGTCCTTACCCAGCCTTTAGCCATTACCTCATTGCCAAAGTCCCGTGAAGACAGCAATTCTTTTATTCTCATAGCGTGTAATCAAATAATTTGTAACCTGCAAAAATAGTATTTTAAGGCAGTTTTAAGACAATTAGCAATAAGTTTTAAGTAACCAGTATTAAGTTTTAAGACTTTAGGTTTTAATCTTAAATCTTAAATCTTAAAACTATTGAATTATATTTGACTGTTAAAGTTTTAAATTATGTCCATTTCTGTTGAACATGTAAGCAAGTTATTCGGAAGACAGCAGGCACTCAATGAAGTTAGTTTTACCGTTAATTCAGGTGAAATTGTCGGTTTTATTGGGCCTAATGGTGCAGGAAAATCCACCCTGATGAAAATTATTTGTGCCCTCATAGCTCCTAATTCTGGTGAAGTGAAAATTAATGGTATCTGTGTGACCCAAAATTCTACCGAAATCAGAAGTCATCTGGGTTATCTCCCCGAGAATAATCCCCTGTATACGGATTTATATGTTCTGGAATTTCTGCTTTATGTTGCCGGACTTTACAAGTTGGGGAAAAAGAGCATGGCCAGGGCAAAAGATGTTATCGGATTAACTGGCTTAGGACCTGAAATGCATAAGAAAATTGGAGTATTGTCAAAGGGATACCGCCAAAGAGTTGGTTTGGCGCAGGCAATCATTCATGATCCGGAAATTCTGATACTTGACGAACCTACAACAGGCCTTGATCCTAATCAGATTGTTGAAATAAGAAATTTAATCTCCACTTTAGGCAAAGAAAAGACCGTCATCTTGTCTACGCATATCATGCAGGAAGTGGAAGCTATTTGCCAGAGAGTCATTATCATCAATAAGGGACAGATCATAGCTAATGACCTTACCGGAAACATAAGCCTGCAAACCGGAATTGCATCCCACACTGTTATAGTTGAATTTAATGAAGAAATTGACCAGGATATTCTCCAGGGATTGCCCGGTATTGGTGGTTTCAGGAAATTAAAATCCGGAAAATGGCTTATCGAAACTGCCGGAAATTTCGATATTCGTGAAGAACTATTCAGGTTCGCTGTGAAAAATAACCTGGTTATTCTTTCGTTACATAAGCAAGATAGAAAATTGGAGGATATTTTCCGGGAACTCACATCTTAAAAGCATGTATTTATCAACTATTTCCACTCAATCGCCCCTGATATGATTTCTCTTTTTATCTTTGCGCCAAGTACTAACTTCAAATTATTTTTATTTTATGGCATATTTATTTACCTCCGAGTCTGTGTCGGAAGGACATCCCGATAAAGTAGCAGACCAGATTTCTGATGCGTTATTAGATGAATTCCTCAGGCGTGATCCCGAATCAAAAGTGGCTTGTGAAACTTTGGTTACTACAGGGTTAGTTGTACTGAGCGGTGAAGTAAAAACCAATGCATACGTTGATGTTCAACAGATTGCAAGAGAAGTGATCAAAAAGATCGGTTATATACACTCCGACTACATGTTTGAAGCCGATTCCTGTGGGGTTATTTCATCCATCCATGAACAATCGCAGGATATTAACCGTGGCGTTGAAAGAGGTAATGAAGAGGACCAGGGAGCAGGAGATCAGGGTATGATGTTTGGCTATGCCTGCCGTGAAACCGATAATTATATGCCGCTTTCACTTGAACTTTCCCACATGCTGCTTAAAGAACTATCGGAAATCAGGCGTGAAGGTAAATTCATGAAATACCTGCGGCCCGATGCAAAATCACAGGTTACCGTTGAATACGGCGATGACGAACAACCCCGGAGAATTCATACACTGGTTGTTTCAACCCAACATGATAACTTTGACGAAGATTCTGCCATGCTGAAGACAATTGAAGCAGACGTTAGATCGATCCTTATTCCACGGGTTCTCTCCAAACTTCCAGCTAGAGTTAAGTCATTATTTAAAGATGATTATCTGCTTTATGTGAATCCTACAGGGAAATTCGTTATTGGTGGCCCTCATGGAGATACAGGATTGACCGGTCGGAAAATAATCGTAGATACCTATGGCGGTAAGGGAGCACACGGTGGTGGTGCTTTTTCCGGCAAAGACAGTTCCAAGGTCGACAGATCAGCTGCCTACGCTATGCGACATATTGCCAAAAACATGGTGGCCGCCGGTATAGCTGACGAAGTTTTGGTCCAGGTAGCTTATGCTATTGGGGTCGCAAAACCTGTTGGGGTTTATGTAAACACTTTCGGAACCGCAAAAGTTAAGCTGGATGATGGTGAGATAGCAAGGAAAATAGCCTCTCTGTTCGATTTGCGTCCGGCTGTAATCATTAAACGCCTTGGATTAAAAAATCCAATTTTCCTTCCTACTGCTGCATATGGTCATATGGGCCGGAAACCTTATACTGAAAAAGTGACTTTGCTGAGAAACGGCTCGCCGGAAACCAAAGAGGTCGAATTTTTTGCCTGGGAAAAACTCGATTTTGTTGACAAGATCATAAAAGAATTTGGAATATAAGAAATTTCCATAATTCCCATTTTATGCGCATCTATGAAAAACTGCTTAGGAAAGAAGCCCGTCTTTCATTGATAGGTCTTGGCTATGTAGGTTTGCCGATCGCGTTGGCTTTCGCCCGTAAAATATCTGTTATTGGCTTTGATATCAATGCTGTACGTATCGAAATGATGAGAAAGAGCATTGACCCGAGTAATGAATTAGATCCTGAAGCTTTTCATAATGCTGATATTCTATTTACTGCGGACAAAAATGTGTTAAAACAGGCTGCATTTCATATCATTGCTGTACCAACTCCAATTGACAAGCATAACCTGCCAGATCTGGCCCCCCTTCTTTCTGCTACCCGCACGGTAGGATCAGTATTGAAAAAGGGAGACTACGTGGTTTACGAATCTACCGTTTACCCCGGGACCACTGATGAAGAATGTCGTATAATTCTTGAAGAGTTGTCAGGACTCAAATGCGGTATTGATTTTAAACTTGGTTATTCTCCTGAAAGAATTAATCCTGGTGATAAGGAACATAACATCCATACAATTACAAAAATAGTTTCTGCCTGTGATCAGGAAGGACTCGAGGAAATTGCCAAAGTGTATGAACTAGTTGTAAAAGCCGGAGTTTTCAAGGCATCCTCAATTAAGGTGGCTGAAGCTGCGAAAATTATTGAAAACACTCAACGGGATGTTAACATTGCCCTGATGAATGAGCTGTCAATGATTTTTAATAGAATGGGCATTAATACATATGAAGTACTCGAGGCAGCCGGAACCAAATGGAATTTTCTGAAGTTTTACCCGGGACTGGTTGGCGGGCATTGTATCGGCGTAGATCCATATTACCTCACCTTTAAGGCTGCTGAGCTCGGTCATGCCGCACAGGTGATCAACTCAGGCAGATCGGTAAATGACGGGATGGGGAAATACATAGCCACTGAAGTGGTCAAGAAAATCATAAAGGCTGGCAAAAATGTCCTCCATTCAAATGTTCTTGTTTTGGGCGCTACTTTTAAAGAAAATGTCAGTGATATCAGGAATTCAAAAGTGGCCGATGTGGTTTATGAACTCAAGTCCTACGGAATACAAGTCGAAATAATCGACCCTTATGCTTCTTCCGAAGAATTAGAAAAGGAATATGGTTTCACTTTATGCGTCCAACCGAGGAATGACTATGCTGCCATTGTGGTAGCTGTTGCACATCTCGAGTACTCTAACCTGTCAGAAACCTATTTTCAGTCCATGCTTGCCGATAAGGGAATTATTATGGATGTGAAAGGCATTTATCGTAACAAAATCAAAAATATCACCTATATGAGCTTATAAATCTAGAATAACAACCATGCCTAATCAGAAGAAGTTTGCCATAATTGGAGTAGGAGGATACATCGCAGTAAGACACCTTAAAGCTATTAAAGACACCGGGAATATCCTGCTGGCTACACTCGACCCTTCAGACAGTGTAGGCATTATCGACAGCTATTTCCCCGATAGCCACTTCTTCGTTGAATTTGAAAGGTTTGATCGTCATGTTGACAAATTAAGACGATCGGGAGTTCAGTTGGACTATGTTAGTATTTGTTCACCAAATTACCTTCACGATTCACATATCCGCTTTGCCCTCCGTTCAGGGGCAAGTGCCATTTGTGAAAAACCTCTTGTACTGAATCCATGGAATATTGATGCACTGGCTGAAATTGAAAAGGAATATAATAAAAAGATTAATACCATCCTTCAAACCCGATTGCACCCTGTACTGATCGAATTGAAACAGAAACTTGATAATACTCCGTCTGATATAATGCATGACATTGATCTTACTTATATTACAAGCAGAGGAAACTGGTATTATAATTCCTGGAAGGGTGATATCCACAAATCAGGAGGTATTGCTACAAATATTGGAATTCATTTCTTTGATATGCTCACCTGGATTTTTGGAGGTGTCAGGAAAAACATAGTGCACTTGCTTAATCCTGATAAAGCATCGGGTTATCTTGAACTTGAAAAAGCCCGCGTCAAATGGTTTCTAAGCCTCGATTACAAAGACTTGCCTGATGTTGCCAAGCAAAAAGGAATGCGTAGTTTTCGCACCCTAATCATAGATAAGACTGAAATCGACTACAGCGAAGGATTTACTGATTTGCATACCAAAAGCTATGAAGAAATACTTGCCGGAAGAGGATTTGGATTACAGGATACTCGGTCTTCAGTCGAAATTGTTTACCAGATCAGGAACGCTACACCCGTTGGATTAACGGGTGATTACCATGAATTATGTAAAAAAGTAATAACTCTATAATAAACTAATAAATACCAGTATATGAATAATCCTAAAGTGGCCTTGATTACTGGAATTACGGGTCAGGACGGAGCATACCTTGCTGAGTTTCTTTTGAAAAAAGGCTATATTGTTCATGGTACTAAACGAAGAAGTTCACTGTTTAATACCGAACGAATCGATCATTTATACCTTGATCCCCACGTTGAAAACCGTAATTTCGTGCTGCATTACAGCGACCTTACCGACGCTACCAATCTGATCCGGATTATTCAGGAAACCCAGCCTGATGAGATTTATAACCTGGCGGCCATGAGCCATGTTAAAGTAAGTTTTGATACTCCTGAGTACACTGCAAATGCTGATGGCCTTGGAACTTTAAGGATCCTTGAAGCCATACGCATCCTTGGTCTTTCCAATAAAACAAGATTCTATCAAGCATCCACCAGTGAACTTTATGGACTGGTGCAGGAAGTTCCTCAGTCGGAAAAAACACCCTTTTATCCCCGAAGTCCTTATGCAGTAGCCAAATTATATGCTTACTGGATAACTGTGAATTACCGTGAAGCTTATAACCTATTTGCCTGCAACGGCATTCTGTTTAATCATGAATCCCCCATCCGTGGTGAGACTTTTGTCACACGTAAAATAACCCGCGCTGTTTCACGAATTGCTTTTGGCTTGCAAGATAAACTCTTTTTAGGCAACCTGTCTTCGAAGCGTGATTGGGGTCATGCCAAAGATTATATAAGGGCGATGTACCTCATCCTCCAGCAGGAACAACCCGAAGATTTTGTTATTGCTACCGGCATAACTACTGAAATCCGCGATTTTGTCAGAATGTCCTTTGCTGAAGTGGGCATTGAACTCGAATTCAAGGGTTCAGGTGCTAATGAAAAAGGTTTTGTAAAATCCTGCTCGGATAGCAGATACCAGGTTGCAACCGGACAGGAGGTTTTAGCCATTGATCCTAGATATTTCAGACCAACCGAAGTGGAACTGCTGATCGGAGACCCAACAAAAGCCAAGACCAAACTGAAATGGAAACCCGAATATGATCTAAATGCTCTTGTCAAAGATATGGTGCAAAGTGATATAAAACTCATGCATAAGGAAGTTTATCTGAAGAACGGAGGTTACCAGACTTTAAATTATTTTGAATAATTTTGTTTTTCGGCTAACATGAAAAAAGATAGCAAAATTTATCTTGCAGGGCATACTGGGCTTGTTGGCAGTGCCCTTATGAGGAGCCTTACAAAAAAAGGGTACCACAACATCATAACAGAACTTTACCCTGAACTTGATCTCATTGATCAGCGATCGACAAATGAATTTTTTACCAGGGAGAAACCTGAATATGTATTTCTTGCTGCTGCTAAAGTAGGTGGAATTTTTGCCAACAATGTTTACCGCGGCCAGTTCATCTACGAAAACCTGATGATACAAAACAATGTAATACATGCCTGCTATCTGAACGGAGTAAAAAAGTTACTGTTTCTGGGTAGTTCATGTATTTATCCAAAATTAGCGCCTCAACCGCTTAAGGAAAAATACTTGCTGACCGATGTACTTGAATATACCAACGAACCCTATGCCATTGCTAAAATAGCCGGTATTAAAATGTGCGAAAGCTATAATATCCAGTATGGAACCAATTTCATTTCAGTGATGCCCACTAATTTGTACGGTTCAAACGACAATTATGATCTGGAAAAATCGCACGTACTTCCTGCCATTATCCGTAAAATGCATCTTGCCAAATGTTTAATTGAAAACAACTGGGATGCTATCCGAAAAGACTTTGACAAAAGGCCAGTTGAAGGTATTGATGGTAAATCAACACAAATTGAAATTGGTGAAAAGCTTGAAAAGTATGGCATTTTCAGGCATAATTCCACAGAGGCTCCTGTTACAGTAAAATTATGGGGGTCCGGAGCCCCTCACCGCGAATTCCTGCATTCCGACGATATGGCTGATGCGTGCGTTTATATTATGGAAAGTATTGACTTCAAGGACCTCGTAAAAGACAAGTATGCAGATAAAATCACCTCCCGTGACACAAAAATTGAGATCAGGAATACACATATTAATTTGGGCACTGGTAAAGATCTGACTATCAAAGAGCTGGCTATGCTGGTGAAGGAAGTAGTCGGATTCGATGGCTTCATTGAATGGGACACTTCCAAACCTGACGGGACTTTTCAAAAACTACTCAGTGTCAAAAAAATCCATGAACTTGGCTGGCAGGAAAAGATCGGCCTTGATGAAGGAATAAATAAGGTATATCAAGAATATCTAGCTTAAAACAACCAACCTGATGTATAGTAACGCCCTGGTTAGATCAAGAACAACTGTAATACTTTTTGCAGCCTGTTTGATGATCGCTTTTACTTCCTGTACTTCTCACCGACAACTTGTTTATTTGAGAAATGTAGATTCTGTATCGGCAGAAAATTTTTATCCTAAGAATCGGCCTGAATACCTTATCCAAACCCGGGATATAATGTACGTTAAGATCTATTCCCTGAATGAGGAAATGAGCAGTCTGATTAATCAAACTATCGGCTCATACCAGCAAAACCTCTTTCAGAACGAAACAAGTTTGTTTATCAACGGATATGCAGTAAGTGACTCAGGAAATATTGAAATACCAATACTAGGAAAGGTAATGGTCGCCGGTAAAACAATGGATGAGGCCATCGCTTCTATCCGGGAACGAGCAAATCAATATTTAAAAGATGCTACTGTTATTGTCAAGCTTATTTCCTTTAAAGTTTCTGTTATCGGTGAAGTTACCCGACCCGGCACTTATAATAACTTTAACAGTCAGCTAACTGTTCTTGAGGCCATCAGTATGGCAGGTGATATTACTGATTATGGTAATCGCAAACAGATACTGGTGTTGCGACCATCGTCCAACGGCACCAAAACGTTCAGGCTCAATCTGACTAACAAAAACATACTGATGTCTGACGGATTCTTCCTGCTACCCAATGACATCATTTATGTAGAACCTATTAAAAGCAAAACTTTTCGTATTAACTTGCCAACCATCTCTTTGGCATTCACCTCTATATCAACTTTGATTCTGGTACTGAATTATATTAATAAATAAAGCTCTGAAGGTTCCAGAATTATTGATGTTAGCCCTTTTGTAGCCTTTATTATCTCTAAAACTTTTACGTCTTCTAGAGCTTTTACAGCTACTACTACCTACCCTTACTTGCTCCTGTATCTCCTGAATATAATATTAAACATTGCTTTCCAAAAATAGGCCCAATCTGTCCGGATGGGATGTTTTGCATATGCTCCCAGATACTTTAGTTCTGAGGCAATTATTTCTTCCAATGTTATGGGATAATCAACATAGAAAGGCGGAATAAGTCCTGGTTTGCTTAAAATCCGAAGCTTCTGTAATTCTACCGTATACAATTTGAAGTATTGTCTGCTTAAAGGTCTAACACCAAAAAGTTTCAGGTCACCTTTTAAAAGATTGATCAACATTGGCAATTCGTCGAGCCAGAACGAACGCATTATCTTGCCAATCGTGGTTACCCTGAAATCATCCTTGAATTTGCCTCCTTCCTGTAGTCCGGCCCTTTCATATACATAGTCCTGCAGATACTCTGCAAAAGGATGCATGGTTCGCATTTTGTATACTTTTATTGTTATCCCTCCCTTTCCAATTCGTTCAAGGGCAATCATCGGACCATAACTGGGATTCTTGGGGAATAGGGGTTCTTTGACTTTAATGGCTATAAAATACAGGCATTTGTCAATTACCCTTTCATCAAGGATTTCAAAACCGCATGAATAGAGACGCCCAAAGGCCTCAGCTTTGGATAAAACGCGATTTTCACCGCGAGTTAAGATGAAATAGAGTTTCTTGGTTAATGTAAATTTTGGAAAAACACGTTTGATGATAAAATCAAGGGTGTAATAGATATAATTGATGCCAGTAGGAAACTTATTGAGTATGCGTTTCTTGCGCATATTTTTTGACTCAAAATAATCGATGAAAAGCCCTCCTACAGGGAGTTTTGCATTCACCGATTCAAAATATTTATTGATATAACGGAAATCATTTACTCGTCTTATATTGAGAATGCATTCAAAGGAATGCTGTATCTGTGCGTCAATATTGAATCTAGTGGTTGTGGCAATAACCAACGTATTCGGAGAGTCGATTGCAGCGTAGTTTACAACATAATTAAAAGCCTCTTCACCGATTTCGTTTTTCAGATACTCTTCTCTTAATCCGAAATCGTACTTCGGTGGTGATTTTTTAAGATGAAGAACAGGTACTTTTTCTTTCAGCTTAATTCCATTGCCATTTAAAAGTTGTCCAACAGAGCTGTTCTCGTATTTTACCCGGGTATTAAGAACTAAAAAATATAAAGATCCTAAAAGCAGTTCGGCAATGGTCGCAATGCCAACAGTTCCTAAAACAATAAACCGCGAGTAGTTGAAACTCTGAAAAAGATACATCATGCTGGTTACGATAAAGAATATGATCAGGTTGGTAATCATAACCTTTTTAAGCATCACTCCCCAAGTTGATACGACCTTGAAATTGTATTTCTCCAACGAAAATGAAAGGATGACCCAGATGAAGAGAAAAAGTAAAAATGAATTAAAATAACTTACATAATAGTTTGTGCTTACTCCTGGTTTTAGCCATACACACAAAGCAAAAGACGCTGTTACTAAAATCAAATCACTTATAAAATTGGCAACAAAACCTTTTTGCATCTCCATTCAATGTATCCAAATGCGATTAATAAAAATTATTTATCGCAAATTTAACTAAAATGATCCCTTTCTAAATAATATCTTTTACAAACTGGAATAAATAATTACAAATAATGTCCTTGCCCAGAAAGAACATTCCCGGCTTGATTGGCCTTTATCAGATTGCGCAAAATATACATGGGCAGGTGAGATCGGAAAGATGATAAAAAAAGCCCCGATTGCTTAAGATAGAGTTGCATAATAACGGGATTGCAGACTGAAATAAAGCTTCGGCAATGCGGGGCTATTGGGCTTTTGGTAAGAATTAAGCAGGTTTATTATTTTGTAACTACTCAATGACAACTGTCATTTACTAAACCTGGTGTGCCCAGATCACCCGTATTATAAGCGGTGGTTGAAACGCACCAGGAACTTCCAAGGACGACATCGGTTATATTAAGTTTTCCAGGATCCAGACACAATGAGGCACCCGTGGCATCAGGAAAACCATCACCGCCATAATTAACAGAACAAATAACAGAACCATCGGTTCCATCGGTTCCATAATTACAGACTGACAGCACAGCACCAGTATTGTTTAATGTAATGTCAGTATTATAAACATATTTATCACCGGCAACGGCCTCTTCTCTGCGAGCAAGAATGCCATAGCCATGCGAGGCAAGAATAACCTGTCGGTTAATGACATGACTCTCCGTATCATTTTTCCTTATCACCAATTGCTGAAGATCAACTGAATGACCAGTATTATTGTATATTTCAAACCACTCTCCTACTGCATCTGTCAGAGATGCGGGATCATACATAATTTCAGTGATCAGTAGATCACCATTCCCGAGATTTCCAGATACCGGCGTGTCATTATTGTCTGTAATTTCAACGATCTCAACAGGATCAGGAGTTTCATCCAGACCGATTTCAATAAGAGCTGATCCAACTGCTCCTGCGGCATCAATATGAATTTCGTAGTGTTTTTTTGGTTGGGGCGAAGGTATGGTTCCGGTTATGGTTTTACTTGCAAGCGATCCGTCTGTTTTTTTCCAGGTAAGAGTAGCTGATATGTTTAAAGGAAAGGGTTGAAAATACCCTGCACGACTTTCCTCCCTGGTGAAGGTTAGAGAACCTGCAGAAGAACTGACCGTAGTGGTGAAATCAACAAAGCTGTTTCTCAAGCTTTCCGAGTAAATGATGGATACCATGGTGTTTGCCAGCTCACAATTCACTGAGACAGATTGTGAAGAACCGGCGCTTATAGAAAACAGCTCGGATTCGCCATAATAATAGGGATTTTCAAAGGCAGCAGGTAAATTATTATTGGAGTGCGCGGTCACATAGTAATCCCCAATTTCAAGTTCTAGTTCTGCAGGCATTTCAGAAGTTCTGTCAAATACTAGTACTTCCTCTCCTTTTACATTGAAAATAGAAACTTTAAACTCTTCTGTACCAAGGGTTGATTTCAGATTGCTGTTTACTTCATTTACACTGATGAACAGGCCAATATTGACTTTGATGATACCTTTAGGCCTTATAGTTTCGGGATCCTCTCTTTGGCAGGAACCCAAAAGTAACATGAACAACGTGAAACAAATAAGAGAATGGCTTTTCATAACGGCTTTTAGGTTTGAAGGTTTAGGGTTCTAATGCATTAATACCACAAACTTTCAAAAAGTAACCCTGGATAGTAAAAAAAAATGGAATATTTCAGCCAGAGGACCTAATTACTATACGGCCGTTAATTTGCTGATGCCGTCTCTGACAAAAAAAAAGGCATAGAAAGTTTAACCGATTCTTCTACTGTGATGAATTGAATATCCACCGTATCTTTAATCTTTCTGTTTGAATAAAATGCCTCTTCAGTGGCTATTTCAAGAGCTTTTCTGGTTATCCGTGGAGGATATCCTGTGAAAGCCGACCTGACTGCTTCAAACATAGTCACAGTTTTCAATAAAAATGGTGTGATCGGGCGGCTGGGTCTTGGTCGGTTCATGGCATCGGCAATATGATTGAGTAAATGGCGATGTGAAATATTTTCAGCATTGACAATATACCGGTCGCCAAAACAATCTCCTTCAGACAACTTAATCATGGCGGAAGCTACATCACGCACATCCACATATCCTCCGGAACCTTGGGGATAGTAATTCAGTCCTTCATTCATGCGATCAAGCAGTTGTCTGGCTGAACCCATCCACATGCCTGGACCTATAATTACAGAAGGATTCACGATTACGGCCTTAAGACCTTCGTGAATTCCCCTCCACACTTCCATCTCACTCCTAAATTTGCTTATGGCATAGGCTGATGCTGAAGCTCCAGGGTTCCAGAACATGTTTTCATCAATTGGTTGAGAATCGTTTGATTCACCCAAAGTGGCAATCGAACTCACGTGACACAACTTTTCAATACCCAGTTCTAGACAGGCATTTACCAAATTGGCCGTACCCTGAATATTGATGTGGTTAAGTTTTTCCTTATCCCGGTTATTAAATGATACCATGCCAGCGGTATGGTATACTTCAGTTACCCCGTTGAGTTGTTCCATAAGGGAAAAATAGTCCAGTACGTCCCCCTGTACCCATTCAATTCGGTTCCATAATGCAGTAATATCTTCCACATAATATCCGAAAACCCTCTTAACGCTGACAATCTTATGCTGGTCCCTGAATAATGCCTTAACAGGATATCCTTTGCTTACCAGTTCAAACAATACATGTGCTCCCAGAAACCCGGTTGCCCCGGTAACCATTATCATCTCATTGGGGTTATTATCTGATTAATGACAGTTTTAAAAGGCAAAATGACAACTCCTCTACAATTCCTTGATGAGCAATGAGAATAACCTGATGAGATGTATCTCGGCTTTTCCTGCAATTTCAAGAATATCCTCTATTTTAGCGGGTGCCAGATTATCCGGATCACATTCATCTGTCAGTACTGAGATTGCAGCACAGGGAAGTTCCATGTGATTGGCTACGATAACTTCAGGTACTGTTGACATCCCTACGGCATCGGCAAAATTTCTATACATCCTGTACTCTGCACGTGTTTCCAAATTAGGCCCCATGATTGAAGCATACACACCCTGGTGAAGCACAACTTTTTCGCGACTGGCGATTTCCAATAATTTATTATTCAGAAATCTTGAATAGGGGTGGCTCATATCGGGAAACCTTGGCCCAAATTCATCCAAATTCTTACCTCTAAGTGGATTATCGGGAAGGAGGTTGATATGATCATCGATCAGCATCAGGTTACCCTTTTTAAAACTCAGGTTCATGGCACCTGCTGCGTTTGACAGCAGCAAATACTTAATACCCAGGCTTTTCATTACCCTGATCGGAAAGGTAACCTCTTGCAGGGTGTAACCCTCATAGAAATGAAATCGGCCTTGCATAGCCAAAACGTGTTTCCCGTGAAATCTACCAAATATAAGTTTCCCTGAATGGAATTCCACTGTTGCCAGTGGGAAATTTGGTATATCACTATAATCAATGGCTTTAATGATTTCAAATTCATTCACCATCTTACCTAATCCGGTACCCAGTACAATCCCGATTTCTGGATTAGTTATACCTGCTGAATTCAGAAATTCTACAGTCTGTTTAATTTTGTCAGGCATGTGTTGATGCATTAACTTGTTCAAGTGTAGCAATTACCTTTCAATCTCCATCATTACCTCATCCTTGGCTACAGAATCTCCGGCCTTTACATGAATTTTCTGTATCTTTCCGGAAACCTGGGTTATAATCTCATTTTGCATCTTCATGGCTTCCAAAATAAGTATTGCCTCCCCTTCCTTCACCCGGGCATTCTCTTCAACCAGAAGCTCGACAATTTTACCAGGCATTGGGGCTGAAATAACTTCGAGCTTATTGGTTTGTTTGTATTTCTCAAGGTACTTTCTCCTTCGATACGATATGGGAGACTCGATTGTAAAAGAGTAACTCAGTCCATTCAATAAAACTGTATACTTGTTCTGACTTTTGTCTGTGATCTCGGCAAGATATTTTTTATTTCTAAATTCGATGAATGTAAAGCCTTCTTCATCCTCGAATATCTTAACATCTTGTTTGTGTCCATTAATCTTAAGTTCATCACTAAAAGGGTTTCTTATAACATATTTCTTATCGCCCGGAGTAACAGCAATATACTCTGGCTCGCTTTTTTTCTTTGGTTTCCGCAGCTTCATAAATCAGGTTCTATAATGATTTAAGACGTTTGTTCAATACCCAGGGACTGATATTTTTGCCCCTCTCAAAGTCGGGTTTTGCGGTTCGGTTGGTCTCGAGTTCAGCCGCAAAATCAAAAGCAGCAACGTAGGCAGCAAGCATCTCATCCTCCTCTTCATTGAAATAAAGCTTTTCCATGTCACTTTCAATAAAGGAGGTATTGAAGTCCCCTTTTTTGAATTTCTTATGGTTCATTACTGCCAGGCAAAAGGGTATCGTCGTTTTTATTCCTCTGATCCAGATTTTCTTAAGGGCGGCTGTAGTGGCCGATATTGCCTTTTGGCGGGTTTCGGCATGAACAATAAGCTTTGCTACCATAGAATCGAAATACGGTGTAATCACCGAATAATCGGTAATTCCGGTATCTACCCGAATGTTTTTACCTTTCGGAAAGGATACCTTTTCAATGATCCCCAGGTTGGGGGAAAACCCGGCCTGAACATCTTCGGCGTTTATCCGGCATTCAATTGACCAGCCGGTAAGTTTAACCTCTTCCTGTTTAAAAGTAAGCTTCTGACCTTCAGCAATTCTGAGTTGCCATTCTACCAGATCCACCCCCGACACCATCTCAGTTACAGGATGTTCCACCTGTATGCGGGTATTCATTTCCATAAAAAAGTAATTCCTATCGGCATCCAACAGAAACTCCACTGTACCGACTGAATGGTAGTATACTGCTTTGGCAATTCTAATGGCTGCTTCACCCATCTCTTTACGGAGGTTTTCATCAATGGCAAATGAAGGAGATTCCTCAATCAGCTTCTGATGCTTTCGCTGAATTGAACATTCGCGCTCTCCAAGATGTACATAATTGCCATCGCGATCACCCATGATCTGAAATTCTATGTGCCTGGGATTTCTGACGTACTTCTCAATAAACAAGGATGAATCGTTAAATGCCTGTTCAGATTCATTTGCGGCCATCCTGAACATCTTTTCCATGTAGGAGGCCTTCTCTACAATGCGCATGCCCCTGCCACCACCACCGGCAGCCGCCTTTAGAATTACAGGATATCCAATTTTTTCTGCTATATCCGCTGCCTCTTTCGGATTTCTAACATTCCCCTGACTCCCTTGTAATAAGGGGACCTTATATCTCTGGGCTATTTGTTTGGCTATGGTTTTATTTCCCATTTTAAAAATCGCCAAAGCGGATGGCCCGACAAATATTATTTTTTCTTCTTCACATCGCCTTGCAAAATAGGGATTCTCGGCCAGAAATCCATACCCCGGGTGAATAGCATCGGCTTTACATTGGCGTGCAGCCTCAATGATCCTTTCAATATCGAGAAATTCAGGTATTTCATCCAGACTTTGAGAAAAATCTATTACATCATCAACCAGCCTGAGGTATAAAGCATTGGGCTCTTTGGCAGTTTTGATACCAAAGGTTTTGATTTTTAACTTCTTGGCCGTTTCATTGATTCTCACAGCAATTTCACCGCGATTTGCGATTAGCAGGCTCTTTATTTTCATCCTGACATTTTATATTGTTATAACCTTTGTTAAAAAAAGTAAACCGGAACTACAGGGGGATATTCCCGTGTTTTCTGGACGGCACACTGACATGCTTGTTTTCCAGGGCATCAAACGCTGCAATAAGCTTCTTGCGGGTAACCGCCGGATCAATAACCTCGTCAATATATCCCTTGTCATCAGCCACATATGGATTTGCTATTTCATCCCTGTATTTCGCAGTAAGTTCCTTCTTTAACTTTGCCGGATTGCCTGATTCAAGCAATTCTTTACGATAGAGGATTGAAACAGCACCTTCTGGGCCCATCACGGCGATTTCCGCTGTAGGCCAGGCCAGGTTAAAATCTCCTCCAAGATTTTTACTGTTCATCACGCAATAAGCGCCCCCATATGACTTTCGCAAGATAACGGTAATTTTTGGTACAGTGGCATCCGCGTAAGCATAAAGCAACTTTGCGCCATGCCTGATAATTCCGTTATGCTCTTGATCAATCCCGGGAAGAAACCCGGGGACATCCTCCAGGGTAAGAATGGGAATATTAAAAGAATCACAAAATCTGATGAAACGGGCTCCTTTAACAGATGAATTTATATCCAATGTGCCCGCCATAACTTTGGGTTGATTGGCGAGTATACCAATCGTTTTCCCTCTGAGCCGGCCAAATCCGATAACCAGATTCTGTGCAAAATAAGAAGATACCTCAAAGAAAGAGTTCCGATCGATTATTAAATTAATAATCTCTTTAATATCATAAGGCTTATTAGGATCATCAGGAATAATGTCCCGGATGCGATCATCAACGCGCAGATCCGTGTCACAATATTCAAAAAAGGGAGGATTTTCCAGATTGTTCGAGGGCAGATAAGACAATAACTTTTGAACGCCCCGTATGGTATTCTCCTCGTCTTCATAAACAAAATGGGCTACTCCGCTTTTTTTCATATGCACCATAGCCCCTCCCAGATCATCAAATGAGACATCCTCATTCAGTACTTCCTTTACTACGTTTGGCCCGGTTACAAACATGTAACTGGTTTTGTTGGTCATGAAGATGAAATCGGTAATGGAGGGCGAATAAACTGCACCACCGGCCGCAGGACCCATAATAACTGAAATCTGTGGAATTACGCCCGATGATGTTACATTCCGGTTGAAAATGGAAGCATATCCGGCTAGGCTTGCAACACCTTCCTGTATCCTGGCCCCTCCCGAATCGATTAGCCCGATAATGGGTGCCCCCATTTTTAAGGCCATGTCCTGGATTTTAGCAATTTTGGAGGCATGCACTGAACCCAAAGATCCCCCCATTACGGTGAAATCCTGTGAGAAGGCAAAGGCTAAACGACCGCTGATCTTGCCAAATCCGGTGATTACCCCGTCACCAAAGGCGGTAACTTTCTTGCCAAAATCTCCTCCAGAAGCAGCAGGTAATGAAAAAGCGTCAATTTCTTCAAATGTATCGGGATCAAAAAGCATATCCACCCTTTCCCGGGCAGTCATCTTGCCCTTGATGTGCTGCTTTTCAATAATAGTTTCACTTTGCTGGTCGGCATAAGCTTTCGTCCTTTCAAGAAAACGCGTGTATAGTTTTCCTTTTACATCCATGTGAAAAGTATTAAGAGTTTAATGAAAAAAGGACTTTAAAAGTGTAAAAGAAACCGGGAGGAATGGGTAATATTTCAACGGACAGAATTGCTGCATAGATAAATATTATCAATTTCATATCCTTTCATTATTTTCTGCCCTAAAAACAGGCCTTCGCGTGTTCATCAGGCAGCCTTAAAGAACGTGGATATTGAATGAGCGCAACAAAGTTAACAATAAAAAAATGACATTATCAATAGGCTGATAGCATCTATCCATTAACCTATTGACCTTCTTAAACTTGATGGAGAATATTTTTATGATTCTATTCCCTGGACTTATTTCGGAAATCGGAGATAATACTACCTGACAATTACCCTATACCCCTCCCTGTAAAGGTTTCATTACTTTATTTTTAAAACCTCACCTATCGCCTGCTTGAAAGTATCTTTAGGAAGTGCCCCCATGGCCATTTGCGGCTGACCAACCAGGGGAACGAATAGCAGGCTTGGTATACTTTGTATCCCGAACATGGATGAAAGCTCACGCTCCTCCTCAGTATTCACCTTGTATATCTCAAGCTTATCAGCATATTCATCTTTTAACTCTTCAAGAACTGGGGCTACCATCTTGCAAGGTGCACACCAGTCAGCATAGAAATCAATAATAGCTGGTTTGGTGCCTTCATATTTCCATTCCTTATTTACCTCAAAATTGAATACCTTTTCTTTAAAGGTGTCTTTGGTTAAATGCTCTAATACCATTTTCTCTATTTTATATTTCTCTATCAAATATTACACCATTATATATATATCTATATATATTCATATATTCTGCCGTTTTGTCAGTATTGAAGGCATATTTCATGATTAATAAACACCGTTCAGTGGGAAATGTTTATAATACCTGTAGCAAAAGTCCTCAATATTTAATTGGCTACTTCAGCGTATTTATGGAATGTAAAATTGAACCTTGGTATCAGTTCCTGATATAATTCGCCTGACTCAAGCATTTCATCATCTCCCTCCTCATACATCCATTTCACATTAACAGTTTTATTATCCGGATTTTTTTCAATAATCTTGAAAAGATCGAGCAATTGCTTGGAAACACTTGTATTGAAATAATCAAGATTAATTTCAATATTGATCTCTTCTGATGAAAAGCCGGTTGTCCACTCGAGAAGTGGTGCAAAGAACTTGATAGCATCTTCAGGCAACGCCCTCCCTGCTAATTTCAGTTCACCAATGGTCTTGAATGTAACAGTTGGAAGTGAGTCTGTACCTTGAATAAATAAATCTTCCATAGGTTGGGTTGGTTAAATCGACCGATTGATCTCCATGAATAATTATATATGAAAGTAACGGAAAACTAAATTCCCTGAACAAAAACAGGATTTTTTTTATTCACTAAACTGCAGATTTCTATATGAAATCTTCACAACTTGATAATTTCTACCCGCCGATTGCCTGCTTTGCCTTCAGCAGTCGAATTTGAATATACCGGTTCGGTTTCACCTTTCCCGTCAGTTTCAATACGAGCAGCATCAAGGGCAAAGTCCTTGTTAAGGCTGTTCTTTACTGCTGCAGCGCGCCGTTTTGAAAGGTCTAGGTTGGTGGCATCATTGCCATCGCTGTCGGTATGCCCAATAATTTTCACGCGAATATCGGGATTTTCCTGCAATACAGCAGCAATTTCCTTCAGAGTCCCATATGATTCAGGTTTTACAATGTCCTTCCCCGAATCAAAATATATCCCATAGGTTATCAGTTTACCTTCGGTAAGAAGTTTGTTGCGCAAATCAGGCCTACCCGAGGCTATGCGGATATTGCTGATCAGAGGCTCTCCGCCTCTATCCCACAGACTGATTCTGAAGTGATTATAATTATATCCGGCTAAAACTCCCCTGGGAAGGTCAAATGCTTTCTTTTCCTCCATGTAAACACGGATTCGCTGCTTCTGAACCCATATTTTTATTTTATTGAGTTTTTCAGGAACCAGGAGACCTGTCTCGCTTCTGCCTGAAATCTGATAAGGATTACCTGAATCCTGATTATAATTATTAAAACTATGCTCATTCTCAGAAAAGCCAAGGTGGTATCCTGCATTTCCCGGATAAAGATCATCATTAAGTGATAATTCCGGTTGATCATAAATGGTTAATGTGAAGTCACAATCACCTGCACCTTCCTTGTATTGGGGAATCACATCAAATTCAATTGTATAATTTTCAGGAAACGATATCAATTTTTCCAACAAATACACCCCATTCCCCATTGGTTTAAACCATTTCCCGGGATAATTATTGGTAGTCATAACCTCTCCGGTTGCATTAGTATTCCACAATGCAGGGAAATCGCCAACAATATCCTGGGCGAAATCTTCAAATAATATAACCTTTTCACCCGGGATAAAATCATACTTTGAATAAGTGGACAGGGTTGGAGTTGAATTTTCAGACTGCGTTGCTTTTTCTGCAGTCACTGCCTTTTGCTTGGGGGCTGATATCTCTTCATCAGATGCTTCTTCTGCATCCTTGGTTTCATTATTTTTTTCTTTCCCCGTAACGGCATCCTCAACTCCCTCTTCAGCTGCATCAAAGGCTTTATCGATACCTTCATCTACATGCTGTTCAGCTTTTTCACGCGCCTTCTGCCTGATTTTGCCCTCTATATCGATCTGAGCGTTCAGGTAAAAACTTGTTAGCATCAGCAATATGCCGGTAAACAGTATTTTAAAATGCTTATTCATGGTACGGAAGATTATTGGTTTTGTGGTTTTGGTTAGTTGTTATTATCCTGTTCGTTTAGCCGAAAAGTTAATAAAAATAAAACTAAAAAGCGAGAATATATTACATAACCAATAGCATAATAAAGTGTAAAAACATGAAAACCCTGAAAGCATAGGAACCGGTTCTTTCAGGGTCTCAGATGATTCTTAGTGATCACTAGTTTTTCCGATTAAGTTCATTCCAGGCCAGTGCACCGGCTCCTAAAACACCTGCATTCATGTCCGGCAAACTTGAAAGCAGTATTTTCACTTTGTTGCGAAAAATAGGCAACAAACTTTCTTCCATGTATTTCTTTGTCGGGTTGATGATCAAATCCCTTGAATTGGCTAATCCTCCCAGTAGGAAAATTGCCTCTGGACTGTTGTGGGCAACTGTATCAGCAAGCTTAGTCCCCAGAATCCAGCCAGTATGGTCAAATGCTTCCAGTGCTATTTTGTCCCCCCTTAGAGCCGCTTCACTGATCATCTTGGCTGTCAGGTCATTGTAACACACTCCCCGCAATTCAGTGTCAATCATTCGTTCAGACAATAACCAGAATACCGTGCGCCTGATACCGGTAGCGGAAGCATAAGCTTCCAGACAGCCTTTACGACCGCATCCGCAATCTCTACCATTCCAGTGCGCATTCACATGTCCCAATTCTCCTGCAAAACCATCCTGACCATATACTAAGGTTCCGCCTACAACTATTCCACTGCCTAATCCGGTTCCAAGGGTAATAACAATAAAGTCCTTCATGTTTTTTGCGCCACCAAAAACCATTTCACCTATGGCAGCTGCATTGGCATCATTGGTCAAAGCAATAGTTACTCCGGGATAATATTTTTGAATCTTCTCCACTACAGGAATAATACCCCTCCAATTCAGGTTAACAGCATTTTCAATGGTTCCCTTATAGTAATTGCCATTGGGGGCTCCGATACCAACACCCTTGATATCAATCTGCCCCTTAAGAAATTGCATGGATTTTTCAATTGCATTATGCAGATCTCTGAGATAATCATCAAAATTATTATGGGTGGTTGTGTTGGTGAAACTTTCAGCCAGACAATTGCCTTCTCTGTCAACAATACCATACTTCGTGAAAGTACCGCCAATATCAATTCCAATTACTGCTTCCTTCATAATTACAATTTTTATTTTACGCAGAATAATGTCTATGTTCTCCCGTTTTTATTGATAATGGCTTAAAAATAATATTTTTTTGAATTACTTTTAGAGTACGGATGTTTTATTTATGATGCAAGTCAAATAACCACTTCCTGTTAATAATTCTAAATGCCTATTATGTACAATATCAAGAAAATAACTATATTTATTTTAAATTATGTTATAATAAAATGCAGCTTGTATGAAAAATTTTATTGTACCTATCGATTTTTCCACTGAATCGCTCAATGGCTTAAAAATGGCCGTTCTCTTTTCAAAAAAAACGCAGATCAATATTCATTTGGTTTACGTGCTTCTCAAATCGTCCGAAACTGATAAAACAGCTTTTGAAAACGAAATGAAACTTGCAGAAGAGAACTTCAGCAAAATTGTCAGTGATTTTAAGCCTGAGCTAAGCAATGATTCTCAAATCAGTTTTATAATAAGGAAAGGAAGAATCTATCAGGAAATCGTTAACCTGGCGGCTGAGCTGCCCAATTCGGTTATTTCAGCATCAACTCACGGGGCCTCCGGATTTCAGGAACTTTTTATTGGGAGCAATGCCTTTCGCATTATTTCTGCTACTGAAAAGCCCGTAATTACGCTTCGTAAGAACTATTGTCCCAGCGAAATTTCCAAAATTGTTCTCCCAATTGATATGTCTGTTGACTCAAGACAGAAAGTGCCGTTTACCACCGAGCTGGCTAAACTTTTTGAGGCTGAAATACATGTGGTAGGCGTTCAGAAATCCAGGGGTGAACGAAATATGCAAAAGATAAGGTCTTATATCAGTCAGGTAGCCGGTTATGTTGAAGGCAAGGTACATTGTGAAAGCAATGAAGTTTTTGGTGACAATGTTCCCGAACTGATCATCAACTATTCCAATACAATAAAAGCAGATCTGATTTCAATTACAACGGAACAATCCTCCGGACTTAGCCTGATTATGGGTAATACCGCTCACCAAATTCTCAATAAGGCCGAAATCCCGGTTCTCTGCTTGACACCAAAACATCTTAGAAAATCAGGAACGTTTGTTACAACCGGAGGTTGATTTTTATTTGATGATTTGATGATTTGATGATCTGATGATTTATTGATTTACTTAACCATTTAATTGTTTTTCACTATTCGTTATTAAACTTCCTTCTTCTTTAAGAACTTGCTGAGTTTTCGAGGGATTTTGGAAACACGCGGAGTGTCCTCATCATAATATCCATGTTCATAACCGTAGCCGTAGCCGTAGCCATAGCCATAGCCATAGCCATAACGATAAGAATACCCATAATAGCCCTTGGTGTGCACATCATTGACCAACAAGGTCATGTTTCTTAATCCCCGTTTCGTATACAAATCTTCTACCAGTTCCAGTACCTGTTTACTTGAATAACCATGCCTGATCACGAATACATGGATATCTACCATTTCTTTCAAAAGTAAGGCGTCGGTAACTATTGCAATAGGCGGTGTATCGATTACAAGGAAATCATATTCGCTTTTCATCCGGTTAATGAAATCAGACATCTTTCCCGATTCAATAAGTTCTGCCGGATTAGGCGGTACCGGACCGGATAGGGCAACAGACAGGTTATCGATATTGGTAGGATGCACAATCGATTCCGGACCATTCATTCCGGCCAGGTAAGTACTTATGCCTGACTCGTTATCAAGTCTGAAAATCTTGTGAATCTTGGGTTTTCTAAGATCAAGGCTCACCAGAAGTGTCTTTCGCCCTGCCATAGCAAGAATGGCTGCCAGGTTGGCAGCACAAAAAGTTTTACCTTCACCGCTTATTGTCGAAGAAATAGAAATGATTTTATGCGTTTCGTTTTTTAATAGATACTGAAGGTTAGCCCGCAATGAACGGAATGATTCGGCAAGTGCAGACTTGGGATTTTCAAATGCCGGAAGATCAAATGATTTCTCGTTGTGCCCAACTGAACCCAGAATAGGAACAGAGGTTAACTGTTCTATGTCCTTTCTGTCAACTATCTTGTTGTTAAAATATTCAATCAGGATCAGTAGCATCAAAGGCAATATGCCTCCTAAAACCAGTGCCATCATATAATTCATGGAGGTTTTTGGCTTTATCATCACTGCATTCTCAGGTCTGGCAATGTCGAGGAGACGGTGATCCGATGTATTCGATGCTTTAGTAATTCCTGCTTCAGCACGCTTTTCAAGCAAGAAAGTATAAATCTGGTCGTTGATATTAAACTCCCGTTGAATATTAATGAGCTGTCTTTCCGTAAATGGAAGTTTCTGAATTTCCTTTTCCAGATTGTCAATACGTTTGCTTAGTCCACTCATGGAAATATGATTGGTTTCGATAAGATTGTTCACATTTTCAAGGATATCCATCCGCAGGTTTTCAAGCTGCATATTCAGCATGGTCAGTTTTGGATTGTTTTCATTTGAACTGAACTGGAGATTCCGCCGTTCTGTGTTCATGTCATTGATTTGTGCCACGAGTGAATTAAGCAGGGCATCCTGAATACCCATTACAGAGGGAGCAATTATTCCAGTATTATCTTTTTTTGCAGTAATATACCTCTTAATGTATTCGAAATAGCTGCCTTTGATATCAATTTCAGCCTTTTCGGTGTTCAGTGATTCCATTTGCTGAAACAAGGCATTCCCTTCCTGACTAATGTTAATAATCCGGTTTGCTGATCTGAAATTCTGCAACCTGATGCCGGCGGTTTGTAGGGAGTCGATAATCTCCTTAAGCTGATCATCAATAAACCTTATCGTATTGGATGAAGTGGTATTTTTATCCTCAAGATTCGACTGGATGTATATTTGAGATAATTTGTTCAGATAATCGCATATTTGTTCCTTGTTAGGCCCTGTTAATGAAAGTGCAAGGATGGAACCCTTTTCATCGTTTACTTCTACCTCCAAACCCGCACGATAACGATTCACCAGTCCGTTCAGGTCATGCAGGACAAAGTAATATTTCAGTGGAAAATTGCTCAGGCTTTTTAAACTTTCTGGTGTCCTGGGAAGTAATTTGAAATTGAAATTTTCATGTTCAAAGGTTTGCCAGAAATACAACACCTGCGATACTCCGAATTTCTCATCAATAGTCAACTTATAGGTTGTGGGAGAAAGTATGGTAATATTGACCGGATAATTTAATTGATTGGGTTTTGTAGTGTCAGGGATTACGATAAAAGGGGAACTGTTATACAATTTCGATTCAGCAATTCCTCTTCGTCCTACGGCTGTATAAGTTATGCCGAAATCCAGTTTATTAAGCGCAGCTTGCGCCATTTTGTACGATTTCAGTACTGTGATTTCATTTTGTACTACCGCTTTGGTTCTTCGGTTGCGGATGTTGGTCATATCTTCAATAATGCTTTCGATGTCCCCACGGGGTGTATTTTCGTTGGCTATAATAATCGAGCAGTTTGCCCTGTAAATATCCTCGGCATAACGATTTACCAGATAGGCAATAGTAAGCGCCACAAAAACAGATAAGGCAAACCACCACCAGTTATATAGTATCCGGTAGAGATACTTTTTAATATCAATACTTTCTTCTTCACGGTATATTTCAGGATATTGATCCACGGGTCTTAATTGCTGAATATGAAACGTGTAAAGATAGTAAAATATAAATCCTATATTTGTTAGCCTTAACATTTATACATGAAAAAGCTTGTTGTGCTTACAGGTTCAGGAATAAGCTCTGAAAGCGGACTAAAGACTTTCAGGGATTCGGGAGGACTATGGGAAAATTATGATGTAATGGAGGTGGCCAGTTTTTCGGGGTGGACCAAAAACATGGACCTTGTATTGCGATTTTACAATGAACGTCGTGCACAGCTTAAAGATGCCAAACCCAATGAAGGTCATAATGGACTTGTTGAGCTTGAGAAGTATTTCGATGTGCAAATCATTACACAGAATGTTGATAATCTGCATGAACAGGCCGGCAGCAAAAATGTACTTCACTTGCACGGAATACTCACCCGAGCACGCAGTACGGGTGACCCAAGCCTGATATACGACATTGGTTACAATCCCATTCAACTCGGTGATACCTGTGAGAAAGGATTCCAGTTAAGACCTGATATTGTATGGTTTGGTGAGGCTGTGCCTGCTATTGAAGAGGCCGCAGCCATTACCTCTACAGCGGATATCTTTGTGGTGATAGGCACCTCCATGGTAGTTTATCCGGCAGCCGGACTGATTGATTTTGCCCCTAAAAATACTCCCATATTCCTGATCGATCCTAACGAGGTAGGGGTACCCATCTACCGGCATATAAATTTTATTAAGGAAAAAGCCGGCGCCGGAGTTGTTCTCCTTAAGGAAAAACTGACAAAAGACTACCTTGTATCAAACGCTGGATGAAACAAATTCTGCTATTTCTTCTGCTGATTTCGGGAAGCATGGTGACGACTCTCTCCCAGCCTTTTCATGGCGGAATTGTAGCTGGTTTTATCACTGCGCAGGTTGATGGCGATTCCTATGCTGGTTTTAATAAACTTGGCTTGCAGGGAGGAGTATTTATAAGCACCGCTTTAACACATTGCCTGGATGCCCGTCTTGAAATTAAGTACGCTGCAAGAGGGGCCAGAAATCCTGCATCAGAGGATAATACCGGCGCTTATAAGCTTGGATTGCATTATATCGACCTGCCTCTGCTTGGCTCCCTCAGAATTAAGCAGTTCGGATCCTTGGAACTGGGTCTGGTGCCGGGTTATCTTTTTGCTGCCCGTGGCGAGGACGAAGAGGGAAAACTTCCCGAAGAATACCTGGTTGCCTTCCGGAAATTCGACTTAGGCACCCTGATAGGTGTGAATATTAATATATCCTCGAAAATTGCCTTGAATGCACGCTATTCCTATTCCATATTCTCCATCCGTGATCTGGAATCAGCCGGAGCTTATTACTCCTGGTTTGGAAAACTGTTCGGACATTCCCAAGGAGATTATAACAATTATTTGATGTTTGGTATCAATTACCTGCTGAAATAGCCAAATTCTCAGCCTTTCCCGAAAATTAAATAAGCAATAAAAACAGAGGCGATTACACCGGCCAGGTCGGCTATCAAACCTCCCGAAATGGTATACCGGGTATTGCGGATATTTACTGCGCCATAATAAACTGCTACCGTGTAAAAAGTGGTTTCGGTGGATCCCTGCATCATACAGGCAAGCCGACCGGCAAAGGAATCCGGTCCGAAATGGTTCATGGTCTCCACCATCAGCCCCCTTGCTCCACTCCCACTAAGCGG
>Ga0315284_10001932_pt1 | contig 29654 bp, 33 predicted proteins | sample YL17G09_16_MG_FD_203696 | JGI IMG/M metagenome (GOLD analysis project Ga0315284, IMG submission 203696) | Sediment microbial communities from Yellowstone Lake, YNP, Wyoming, USA - YL17G09_16 | ecosystem: Environmental > Aquatic > Freshwater > Lake > Sediment | place: USA: Wyoming | collected...
TCAGCGCTTCGGGCAGCCGACGGGACCAAAGGGCTTTTCATCAGCCTTGCACCCTGGGAGGCCCCCTCACTTGCGCAGGCTCGGCGGGAGTTGAAGCCGGTCCAGTCAGTTGGGTTCGGCGATAATTATGATGTCGCTATCCCGCTAGACTTCACCAAGCACAGCGCCTTGCTCGCATTTGACGTTCCCCTGGCGTATCGTTCTGACCTAAGATTCGAGGACTATACTGAGCCGCCGCAACTTCCGAGTTGGGCCATTGAATCTGCGAGAAGGATTTTCCATTCACTTGCTCCGCGGTCCCTACGCATCGTCATACATGCCGACTCTAAACCGGAAAAGATGTGGCCCACTGCGAGTTGGCTGGAAACCATTCATCAATTGCTTTCTACGTATGATGACCTAAGAATCTTCCTCGTGGGCTATGACCATCCCGTATTTGCAGCAACGAGGATCTCGTCGCGGGTCCGGGCGTTGTATAGCTTGCCGCTACCGGTTTCTCTCGCGCTGGTCTCGATGGCGGATGCGTTCGTCGGCATTGACTCGGTAATACTTCATTCAGCAGACTTCTTCCGCATTCCGTCAGTCGGCCTTTTTGGTCCGACTCGCGCTGAGGAGTTCGGATTCCTGTTCTCGGGGAACCGCACGTTGCAGGGTGCTGGCCGTATGGATGCGATCTCCGTTGATGCTTGTGTCCAGGCTGTGCAAGACCTGCTTGCCGAAGCTCTGAAACCAGACACCCTGGCGGCAAGATCCTAAGGAGCACGGCCATGTCTGATGTGTTTGGCCGTTTTCCAAGCCTTCGAACGAAAGACCCGTTGAGGGTCGCGTTGATCGGTTTCCCATTCTACGACACTGATTTCCCCTCCTATCCATTATTGAGCCTCGCCGGGTCTATCCGTGCTCACTGTCCCTGGGTTGAGCCGATCGTGCTCGACCTTGATTACCTCTTTCGTCCCGACCGCACACTGGGTGGACTTCTCCGCGAAGGAATCCACCCGCCCTGCTTCGACCTCGGGGCGCTCAGCCAGCGATGGCTGGACGGATCGGCGGCGCCTGAGTTCTCACAAATGATCGAATTTTTCGCGGATTTTCTGCTCGCGCTCGATTTCGACATCGTCGCAGCATCCGTCGTGCTCTCCAGCTGGCCGTTTGCCATTCCCGTATTGACGGAGTTCAGGAAGCGGCGCCCTGATTGTCCGATCATCCTGGGTGGCCATCAGGTTTCCCTATGGCTGGAACTGTGCCGGGAAGAGGCGTTTCCCGGGCTTTTAGCGAGCTTGCAGGCTGTTGCCAGCTGGGGTGTTATCGGCGAAGGAGAACACTCCCTCGTTGAGCTGCTGCAACAAGTACGGGGCATCAGCGCCCTTGACCAGCCACCGCCGGGAACAGTATTCCTCGGTGCAGACCGAGCCGCCTTCGGCCCTCCGCGCAACGGGTGGCCCCATCTTGACCAGATTCCAGCTCCGGACTTAGGGTGCGTGGTTTGTCCCCCCGATCGTGAACCAATCGGAGCGTTCGAGTTCCTCTCGATGGAACTCAGCAGAGGCTGCATATATAGGTGCAGCTTCTGTTCCGATCCAGGATACTTCAGTGGTTATCGCGTCAAAACACCGCATCAACTGCGCGCAGAGCTGGCAATAAGTCGGCCGCTCAATTACTCCGGGCTGTACAATTTTATTGGATCAATTCTGCCGCTCAACCATAAGTCAACACCAGCCATCATTGAAGCGGTCGAATCCACGCACCCGGCGATTACTTGGAGTAGCTATATCCATTTAGCGGGGCTTAATCAGGAATGGGCTCACTACCTCTACGATTCAGGTTGCCGGATGGTCTCGATTGGGATTGAGACAGCGAGCACCCAACAGTTACTCCGGATGTCGAAGTCTCGCCGAGGTGTGGATGTCGAAGCAGCCTGCGCTTGGCTAAAGGACGCGGGAATCATCACGGAGCTTTCATTCAATTTTGGATTTCCTGGAGAGACATTCGAATCGGCAGCACAGACGATCGCACTCATCGAAAGACTGCGAGACCAAGTCCGCATGAAAGTTTTCGAATTCATGCCAGCAGTTTTTTCGCCGTTCGCGACCCGAACAAGTGCAGTTGCGGAATCGTTTTCGGACGAAGCAATACCGGGATCGGTCGTTTTTGGCCCGCACCTCTACTATCATCCGCCTCTCTACTGCGATCAGGAAGTTCATACGTTCGCCCGCAATCGTCTAACGGCGCTAGGGCTCGGTGCGGAGTTTTGCATAGATCATCGAGCCCGACGAACCGGCGTGGCGGCCTTCGCAGAGGAATCTGTATGAAAACCGTCGATATCCTGGTCGTGGGGGCCGGCCCTGCAGGGCTGTATTGCGCACGCGAGGCGTCGCGTGCTGGCCTAGATGTTCTAGTTGTAGATTTGAAGTCCAGAATCGGGCTGCCGGTTCTTTGCGGGGAGTTCTTTCCGTCTCGCGAGTTCCAAGGCGAGCCGTTTCTGGGCGAGGAGGTTTCCACGTTCGCGACGGCGATAATCACTTATTGCCAGGGCGAGCCGTTTCAGAACCCGATCGAGGGAGCGCTACTGAATCGGGATGTCTGGGAGGAACGTGTTGCTAACCAAGCTCGACAGTCAGGCGCGGCAATCTGGCTTAATTCTAAGTTCGCCGGACTCGAACACTCCACGTCCGCCAGTATTATACGGGGAGACCGCCTGCATCAGGTAGCCTTCCGCTGGCTCGTGGGAGCTGATGGAGCGACGTCGCGTGCCAGACGAGCAGCGGGTCTCCCGCCATTAAAGCTAGCGTATGCCCACCAGACGACTGTCAAGGGCTCGGACCATCCCGGCCTGCTCGAGTTCCTGCTGGACGGCTTCTGTGGTCAGGGATACGCATGGATCTTTCATAAAGAAAGAAGCTGCCATGTAGGCCTGGTGACGGACTCGCCCAAGCGATTAAAGCAATTTGCAGGGCCGTTTGGCGCGGCCTTTGCTGACGATTCCGACCAGAAGTTCACTTGCCGAGCAATTCCGATATGCCTCCTAGGCCAAAGGGTGGGTACGGGGAATGTTCTGCTGATCGGTGATGCCGCCGGCCAGGTTGATCCGCTTGTTTACGGCGGCTTGGCTTACGCTTGCGAGGCAGGGTTGCAGGTAGGACGACTCCTCGGCCAGCGGCCAGAAGACGGCCTCGCCGCATACACTGAATGGTATGAGCGTACTCTGGCTCCGCGGCTTATGGAGAGTCTGCGAATCCGCGAGATCATCGGCCTCGGTGGCGGTTGGCGACGTGAGACAGTAGAGGAGTTCTGGCCTCCGCGAGTCTGCCGCAATCCGTTCGCACCCTTGACTCCAGCGGTGAGCTTATGAAATCAATTAGCTTGTTCCTTACGCATCTGTGTAACGCCAAGTGTGGATTCTGCTTAGACTCGGACAACTCCCGAAAATCGTTTCTGCCGCGAGAGGAGTGGGAGAGCATTTTGCAGAAATGCGCGCTAGTATCGCAAGATTGCAAACTCGTCCTTCTAGGCGGGGAACCCTCGTTGCATCCGGGTCTAGTAAGTATTGTATGCACAGCTCGTGACGTCGGATTTCAGTTCATCCAAATCGTTACTAACGGGATTCGGCTGAGCAATCCGAAACTCTTTGACGAGGTGACGTCTGCCGGACTCAACATTATAGGGCTCTCCATTCATGGCGCCACAGCGGAGACGCATGACGGGTTAACCGCGCACCAAGGGGCATTCGAGGCGATCGGCCGACTCCTGCAACTTGCAGAGCGGCGGGATGTACTCGTTAGCGTCAATACCGTGGTCACACGCCAGAATCTGCATGAACTACCAGACATGGTTCGATGGTTGGCAGGGCAGTTCGTGGCATGCATGCAGCTGGCCTTCATGCGGCCCGACCCTCAGATGTTCCGTCCATTTCAAGAGATGGCCTGTCGCCTCGAGGAATCCGCGTATTGGGTTAACGCAGCCTTGGACGTTGCAGATGAACTCGGCGTGCCGGTCAGAGTAGAGGGTTGGCCAATGTGCCTCTTTGGAGAGCGGTACAGGCACTCGGCTGACTCGTCGGTTCCCGATACAAACAGCTACGACTATCAGGGTGACACCTATGCGCACCCCTTCCGTTTTGACGCGGCGTTCGTGAAGCTTTCGTTTTGCGGTCGCCTGCCCCACTGCAATCGCTGCATGGGAGTTTATAGGGACTACCTTGCGACGATTCCAACTGCGGAGGCGGAGTTGCGGCGCAGTCTCGTCGCAAGATTCCCGTCAATACCCTTCGACAGGATAACGGAAGATGTCATTGACTGAAAACATTGAACCGGATTCTAGTACGTCACAAGCCGCCCTATCCAGCTTTCGGGAGCGGGTCGTGGACGTTTGCTTCAGTTCGCTGGTGGTGCCGTTCCTGGATCTCTGTATTCGGACCGGCTTCCTGGAGCTGCTCCAACAGCCGCAAAGCATTGAAGCGCTGTCGGCGAGCCTCGGCTGGCGGAGAGACTTGATCCTCGCCACTGTGCGGACACTGAGTGCGGCCGGTTTCTGCGCGCAGTCCGCAGAGGGGATCGCCCTGAATGCGATGGGCCGAAGTCTCCTGATCCGCGGCTCAGAGCATTCCGTGAGGGAAATCGTCCTGATGGTGGCCGACCTCAACCGACGGCTCATGGAGCACGGGAAGGATACCTTAGAGGGAAAGCGAGAACATGCGCTCCCTGCCTGGGGAAGTCCAGATGCGCAGTCGATCGTTCGGCTGCATACCAACGCTATGCGCGAAGCAACGCAACGCGAGGTCTTGGACGAGGTAGCGGCCGCGCTTATGTCTCTGCCGGTATTTCAAACGGCTGGGCGGGTCCTGGACCTCGGCGGAGGTGGAGGTTATTTCGCGGCGGCGATGGTCGCGGTTCACCCGAGCCTCGAGGTGGTGCTCCTCGATCGCGCTGAGGTGATCGAGGAAGCCGTAGCCTATCTGCGATCACGGAAGAACAGCTCTCATATCACCTTGCTAGCAGGCGATCTTCGTGCGGCGCTTCCATTTGACAACGAGTCCTTTGACGTTGTGTTCGCCTCCCACAGCCTGATCTGCGAGCCCGACTGCTGGAAGAACATTCTTGCGGAGGTGGTGCGGACGACCCGTCATGGCGGGGCACTGGTGCTGCGATTCTTCGCCGAAGAGACGATCCACTCGCTCCCGTTTTGTACGATCTTGGGTGACTGGGTCAACCTCGTATCTTACGGATACGGGCAGATAATCTCCCGCACCACGCTTGCCAACGCGGCGATGTCGCTGGGCTTGACGCCGGAGCCATTGCGCCAAGCTGGAGGATGCGACTTTTTCGTAGCCACAAAACGGGACGATTGCATATGCGCCTGATGCTTGAGTTATGGTTCGACGAAGACGATCCAAGGCATTTCGGGTTGCTGCGGGATGTAATTGCGGGTGAATATCCGCATCACTCGCGGCTAATCCAAGCAGTAACGCCAGGCCACTTCTGTATCTCGGTGGGCGTCGAACCGGAGGCGGAGCGACTCCTCTCAGATGTCATTCCGTCGCTGCCGGGGCTACGACGCCTTCACGGAACACTGGTGTCAGGGCGCTGGTTCAATGCGGCGGCCATCGGGGACAAGACTTCTCCCTCCACCTACGTCGTTGATATCACCTCGCACGCCGGCCAGGCTGAGCAGGTGGGAGCGTACTTATTCGAGCGGGACTATCACGAGTACCTCCCTCTGATTGGGGCGGTAAAGTTGACCAGCAGCGGAGTGCTGCTCCTGGCCGTCGACGTGGATTGGGACGCTACTCGCCTGGTGCTGGAGCAGCATCCTGGCGTCGTTGAATTGCGGGCCGTCCATCTGCGGACCTCGGCCCTGATTCGCTGAGATCGAGGGAGCCATGATTCGCGAACGCAGCATTCGATACCTACTCTCCACATTTGATCTCGGGGGCAACCCCGGCTCCTCCTTGGCCGCGTGGCGTTGGCAGCAACGCGTCGAGCAAAGGATAAATGCGCTCCATCTCGAGCTTGCGGCAGAGGTTCCGATTGTCGCCGCTCTCGACTGGGTGACCTATACCCCCGCCCATACCTTCTCGGATTGGGCCGAGGAAGTCCGCCTCCACCTGGAGCGCGGCGCGGCTAAGAGCGATCTGCAGGTCTTTCTTGGTGGCAACCACCTCGGCGTCATGCCTCTGTACCTGTGGTGGCTGGGCCGACAGAAGGGGGCCATCGCTGTGCTCGACGCGCATCACGACTTCAATCCCACCCAGGACTCGCGCAGGACCATGACCTCGCGGCGGCAGGCATTCGCTGGTTCGGCTGTCGGGATGACGCCGCGTCGCTACCGGAGTGGGTCCGAGAGCGGACGTTCGAGAGTGCTCTCTGGTGCGCGAGGTTCGAGCTGCCCGGCGTTGCCACCCCAGCTTTCGGCGAAGGCCTGTTCCTAGACATCGACGTCGATGTCCTTGAGCCCGCCGCCATGCCTGCCTGCGTAAGTCGCACGCCTGGCGGTCTCAGGGTCGACGAGGCGCGGCTCCTGATCGAGGGACTCATCGCCCCGATTCCCCTGAAGCTCATTGCCGTCACCGAGTACAACCCCCTGCTCGACGACCCTCTCGGGGGCGGGTTCGAAACCGCAGACCGCCTGCTGGTCACCGCGCTCCGGGCGTGGGCGAGGGTCCAGCGATGATGCCCGACTCCGCAAATACTGCGTCAGCCGCTGCGCAGCCTCTTTCTCCAGCGGGTATTCATGATGAAACACGTATCGTGCAAAAGTTCGATCTGGTTCAAATCGTGCGAGTTGTAGACTCTGTTACGGCAGCTTTGGCTGCTATCCTGTTAGGGCACGGGACCATTGTCCGAATCACCCGACGCCATCCTCCATCCAATTTGGGCTACGCCCCTGTATTTGGCTGGCGGAATGGGATTTGTCAAAAAGCAAAAATACGGACAGCAGAATGATCGAAAGCCAGCAATAAATAATCCCCGGGCGGATCACACGAGCAGTATGGTTTGTCAACCCAATGTCAGTCCTGCAACTTGACTTCGATGTCTCGGACGGAATCCTCAAGCTCAGCAATCGATCTCTCAATATCTCTGATCTTTTCCCGCTTCTCATCGATCCAGCCTTGAACCGTCCGTTCAAATTCCCACGATCTGGCATCACGCTGCAAATCACGGCAGTGATCGATAGCGCGCTCGATATTCGCAATCACATCCCGGAGCCTGTCGATGCGCTCAAGCTTGCGAGATTTGGCGTTCCGGAGTTTTGCCTGCCATTCGTCCTGTTTCCGCTGCCACTCCTCGTGACGGTGTTTCTGAATGCTGGTCGCCCGACTATGCCTCGTCCAATACCTTGTTGATTTCGTCGAACTGCCATCGCTCCGTCATTCTGCCGCTCATTGCTCTGTGAATCTCTCTAACTTTCTCCTTTGCCTCCTTCGGGTACTCATCTGCGAGAGTTTTTGCGTTGTACGCCTCACTCTTAAAGTGCCCATAGTTCAGTTCGCAGATCTCTTGACGACGTGCGGCAATGGTGTTCTTGACCTCCCTCCACCGTTTCCAGCAGGCGTCATGATCATCCTTGAGCATCCTACCGTCGTTTAGAGTGAACAGCTGGGTGCCTACGCTGAAGTTCCCCCAGCCGTCCTTCATCCATCCAAGCGCCTGCTGTAGAAGTTGATTGGCCTGCCTGAGATCTGGGCACGAGCCTGCACCTCGTGCTTGGTGAAAAGCCTCATCAAGCTTGGACTCCACCAATTTCCGCTTCTGCTGCGATACATCGGCCCGTTGGGCTCGTTCCCGCCGCTGCTGCTCCTTGACGCGGCTGCAAACTTGATTGAATGCCGCCCATAATCGTTCTCGATCTTCCTTTACGAGCGGCTTCGATTGCTTGAAAAGCGTGTTGATTTCCTCAACCTCCGCCCAAAACTGCCGGTAGTTCTGGGCGGAACCGTCGACCTGCTGAGCGCACAAATCATCGACTCTGGCCCGCAGTCTGGATGCGTTCGCCTCGGCTGCTGATCGCCATTCGGCGGGATCGTTTTCCATGCGAATTCCTGCCCGTTGGGTGCTGCTATTCTATCTTGAAACCCGGGCAAAGCCCGCACGAAAAAACCCAGGAAGAATCGAGCTAAGAAGATTGGTGGCTTGCGTAGCGAGCCTTCGCACAGGACAGCTTTTGGCTCCCCACTTGAGCAGGCGGGGATTTCAGGCAGGAGCTGCAAAGTATGAGCAGGCCTATGTTTTGGGGATTGATCGTAACATTTGACCTTCACAAAAAGGGATGTTTAAAAATCATTGACACCTTCTGCGGTCGGCATACAATATCGTTCCTAGCCTATGGATCGACGCGATATTCTTCTGGTACTCTCGTGCATCGCCGATATCATGGATTTTAAGGGATCGTAGCGGGCAGGTCCGGTCGTTGGACGTGGATTCAGAATCACTCCCGAAGTTGAGATACATGATGAGGACAATGGCCGTGGAAACGCGCTCTTCACTATTGAACTGGAGATAATTCCATGAAAACTATCGAGGTTTGCGGCACAGTCGTCACTGAAGAGGACATTGAGAGGGTGGAATCGCCTGTTCTGAGAGATGCTCTTAAAACTCGCTTTAGTATGCTTGATGGTAAGCTGAATGAGGAGATTAGCGGGTGTGTGTGCCTACCGATGCAACCCGGCTCAAACCATCCTAACTACCGAGCCTACAAGGTTCACCGGCGCTAGATCCTGATGCTTTAATGCGTCATAGTAGACGCTCGCCATCGCCCGCGGTCAAGATCGCGGGGAAGAGGCCACGTCCGTGACACCACGACGGAAGATCGAAGTAATACTCAAGATCTCCGACCTCTGCAATTTGCGCTGTTCTTATTGCTTTGACGCAGGGAGGCGTGCCAACGGAACTCTCCTGGAGAAGAGCGTCATAGCATCGTTGCCTAGACTCTTTGAAGCGTTGAAAAAAGATTACGATGAAATCGATCTGATTTTTCATGGCGGCGAACCATTTCTGGCTCCACCCCATCTCTTCCTGGAGGTAATGGACGCTGTCAAGCTCGCCCCCGGGATCGAATTTCACGTTCAGACCAATCTGGCAAGCTCATCCCTTGGCGCTTACTCTGAAGTGCTTTGTCAGCTGTCAGGGCTGAGCTTCACCTTAGATGGTCCACAAGCGCTGCACGATGCGCAACGAACCACCTCACGCGGAGCAGGAAGTTACAGCACCGTTTTGCAGAATCTCGATTGGCTGCGCTCCAGATATCCTCTGCTGAACCTGGGGGTTCTGTGCACACTCTCAAAATCTAGCGTAGAATCTCGGCAGCAACTCTATCCATTTTTCCAGGGTCTGGGCGTGCATCGTGTGGGTCTCAATCCGGTGTTCAAAAACAACGAGAGCCTCAGCAACCACGAGTATTTCCAGATTTTAGATGCCATGTTCAGACAATGGATCGGAGATCCGAAGCCGCTGGACATTTCGCTATTCGTTGAGGCTTTGAAGTGGGTTACGGGAATACAGGAGTCTCCTAGCTTCTGCAACGCGCGTGATTGCTTCCGCGGGATACTCTCAGTTTCGCCTCGGGGATTCATCAATCCTTGCCTGCATTGGCATGATGACAACTCATTTCACGTCAAACACTTCACCTCATTTGTACCTTACCTCGCCTATTACGAGCAGAAGTTCAGAATTTTCGAGAACAAATCGTGTGACGCGTGTCGGTATCACAGTTTTTGTCGCGGCGGCTGCCCCTACGAAAATGTCGCCGGGCGATGGCACTTCTGCGAGGCGACACAGAAGTTCCTTGCTCAAGTTCAGGGGTACGTTACGGAATCTGTTCACGCCATTCACGACAGGGAGCGTTTGCCTTGAAGATCCATGTCAAGCCCACAATGAGCTGCAATCTGTCGTGCTACTACTGCAACGAGAAACGTGATGACAAGCGCATGAGTATCGCTACCTTAGAGAGAATCGTGTCACTCATCGCCGAAGTCGTTCATTTCAAGCACGTTCGACGTATTGAGTTCGAATGGAGCGGCGGTGAGCCATTGCTGCTTGGCGCATCCTTTTTTCGCGATGCGTTTCGGTTTCAGCAAGAGAAGATTCGGACGGAAGTCTCGAACACGGTATACAGCAACCTTCTCCTTCTGGATGATGAGATGGCCGACCTTCTCTCGGAGACCCGCGTCGAAGTGTACACGAGCCTTGACGATTTAGGAGCAAACTCTCTGAGACGGGGCAGTAGCTCACGCTATTTCGATCTCTTCGACGCGCGATTGTCACTTCTCCTTTCGCGCGGACTAAAGGTCAAGCTCTACACCACAGTGACAGGGCAAAACGTCGCAGCTATCCGGGATCTCTATAGATACGCCAATCGCCATGGTTTGGACTTTGACTTCTCGAATGTTCAATATCCTTTCATGGAGCCGGATCGACGCCTTCAGGAGTTGGCTCCCGAACCCGGTGAATTTGAGCGCGAAGCGATCCAGCTATTTGACGACTGGTTCCGGAGCCCGTCGCGGCACGCTGTTATCAAACCATTTTACGCAGTGATTCGGTTTTTGGTAAGCGGCACGCGACCAAAGCCCACTGCTCTAGTGAGCTTCGACTCCGACGGGCGATTGTACCTCTGCCCTTTTGACATCTCGAAGCGCTCTCCTTTTTGTGGCTTGGCTGAAATCTCTGGTGTTGACCTTGCTGAGCTTGTCGCACGCAACTGTTGCGGCCCAACTGCTTCGCGCGTCGACTGTAACGGCTGTGAGTTCAAGGACTTCTGTAACTGGATGCTTTGCAAGGATCGTACTGAGGGTGCCTCAATCTCAGCAGAAGCTCAGTTCCACAATACGTGTCGATACTGGAAGCCCATATTCGAGCATATTCGGCAACAAGTCATCTCAGATTTAACTCCGCGCCGGTCGGAGGCACTTGATGCCGGTGCCTGACGCTGTGCGACCCAAGATCCTGAGGGTGGAACCGACTAACCAGTGTAGTCGGAGCTGTATCATGTGCCCGAATAAGCAGATTATTCGCGACCAGGGCATCCATCACCTCCATCCGACATTGATACCACAAGGTCTTTTTGAATCGGTGCGTGATGTGGTCTTTCTGCAGAATGGGGAATTCACCGAGGCGAAATATTTGCAGGATATATTAGTTCTGCTTCAACGATACCCCGTAAGGTTGCATGTGACCACAAATGGCACGAACGTAACCGACGGGTTGCTGGAACAACTCCTGGCAACAAGTCTGGCTTCTATTACGTTCTCAATCGACTCCGTTGACCCCATAATATTCGCCTCCATTCGCCGGGGTTGCCATCTCGATGTCGTGTTACGCGGCGTACGGCGAGTCATACTGAGGAAGAGGGAGACCGATTCGATCCTTCCTATCGTGCAGACTAATGTCACCATTATGCGTCGCAACATCGAGGCCTTGCCCGAAGCGCTATTGACCCTCGCCGACCTCGGAGTGGACGTCATCAGAGTGGATTATGCACGCCTGCACCGCTTTAGCGTGGAAACAGGTGACATTGATCGTGATGAATCTCTCTATTTTCATCAGGATCTCTCCGACAAAACCCTGGCGCAATGTCGACGGATTGTCAGTGGACGCTCCTGCAAGGTCTGGTTGCCTCCGATGTTTGGACGCGTCGTTGTGAAGGAAGATGACCCATCTTCCGGGCAGCACATTGCGAACTATTGCCAACAGCCCTGGACCGATGCTGTCATCTGGGCCAACGGCAATGTAACGCCATGCACAGGTGCTCAAGAGGTGATTTGGGGCAACCTTCGGGAATCCAGTTTTGAATCGATCTGGCGTTGTAGAAGGGCGAATAACTTCAGGCGTCGCCTTGAATCACCGCATTGCCCTAAAGCGTGCCTACAGTGCGTATGCGTCGCCGAGAGCCGAACTAGTTACAACAGGAAATCCTGGCATGTCCTTTGAAAAGCCTCCTTTCTATCTCTATCTGAACTACGTCTGCAACCAGCACTGCGTGTTTTGCGCTAGCCCGCACACCAATGGGGGAGAGAGCATTCGTGAGATCCCATGGAAAATCTTGGAGCGGGAACTCCAAGAAGAGTGTCTGGAAAATGCCCCTGTTATCCTTTCAGGAGGCGAACCGACTTGCTATGGTGAGCTCTGGCATCTGCTGGACCATCTCAGCACCCACACCAGGTTCATTGATGTCATGACGAATGGCCTGTTATTGGCTGAGGACCATTTCGCCTCGAAACTCCTCGGCTACCCGATTGCATGCCTGTCGATCCCAATTTATGGATTTGAAGAAACGCACGATAGGCTGGTCGGCCATAGATCTCATCAGACCTTACTGGCCGCTCTGGAACGGATTAATGCAGCGCCTGTGGAAATGAACCTGAAGCTTCTGATCACTCGTCAGAATTACGCTGAACTTCCCGAGTTGCTGCGATTCCTTGTCAACCGTTATGGCAGCCGTCCGCATTACACACTGAACACGTTGATCTATGGGGACAATGCGCGCCAATCGGACTCATGGATCCGCCTTTGCGAGGTGCGATCCGTTGTTTCTGAGATGCTATCCTACGGATTTGGACATGATCTGAAGCTCTCACTCTCTTTCGTTCCGGCCTGCGCCCTAACGAGTGAATTTCTATCAGCTCGGCTTTTGGAGTTTTTTGCCTTATCGCGCTCAAAACATACACAGCAGCCCGGGTCTACGGTGAGAATCATCACGCCTTCCAAGCTTAGATTTGAGACAGTCAGGGAGGACGTTTACATCCCGTCCGTTTGCGAGGCCTGCGGAGTTCGCGAATTCTGTCTAAGAGTACACCTCACCGCAGAAGATGCTGGGGAACGAGAGTTAGGCCTGCAACCAATTCAATTGATTGGGGGGAAAGCATGTTTCGTAGGTGAGATTCGACCTGCAGACTGATTTTCATCAATCACGGCATCTTTTCCTCCAGACAGCCGGAAAGTCTAAAGGTTCGCGCATTTCGATACGCACTCTGCGCCTATTTCGCCATGTGGTCGACGTAAATGCCATATAGATACCCCGTAGATTCGTCGCGAACATCCAAGTGCCATCCGGTAATGCGAAGATCTTTCTCATGTTCTTTCTCGAACTTTTCCAATATCGCAAGAACGACAGCCGGCTGATAAGAGGTATCCACGTGCTGGTTCATCGGGATATAGCTGTGATTGCCACGGGTTATGGCCGATGGAATATTTGTGACCGTGACGTTTTTGATCTGGCTGTAGCTTGTATCGGCAAGCGAGAGAGAAACCTGACCGTCTATATCTCGCGCTCGTCCGAAACCTAAAATTACATAAAGTACAATCGCTGAGGCCGCCATAATTAAGGCGACAGTAATAGAGTCGAGAGCGGAAAAGCTTCTCTTTTTCATTTCCTTTCATTCTCCTTGGGTGAGGAATCTCCAAAATGACCGAAAACATCCATACTTTGTTCGATGACAACATCTCTTCAGTGACACTAGGCAGAGCAATGCTGGCATAAAATGATAGTCGGAATCGTCTCAGAACGGCCATCGCCTTTTTTGAAGCTTCTCGAGTTCCTGTTCGCTCGAATGTCGGACCACGCTTCCCTGCGGTGCAATATCCAAGGCGCGCTCAAAATGCTCGATAGCACAATCTTTGCCGCCGCCCACTGCTTCATCTGTGCGAGCGCAGAATCTGCCAAATTGATATTGAACATCGGCCTGACGTTCCGGCAGGCCCGCTGCCAGCGATAGGGCTCGCTCGTATGTCTCAGCAGCATCCCGTTGATTGCCTCTACTACCCTGGATTTTTTGCCAACTGCCCAGCACTTGCGCCTTTGCTAGCAACACTTGTATTAGTGTCTCTTTGTCCGAATCTGGGATCGCTCCTTCCAGAGAAGCGCAATCTCGGACAAGACGAGCGCATAAAACGTCCAAGTCAGAATCGTATCCACGGAGATTTCGTTTGGTTGCAAATGCATCCGCGAAGGTGCGCCTGACCTCATCCTGAAGTGCGTGAACACGTGCTTCAACCGATTCAGAAGGAGTTGCCGATAGGGGAACCTCAGAATTTCGGGGCACATGTTGAGCGATCTGGAGAATCGCGCCGCGTATCCGTTCTCTCACGAGAGGGCGTATGAGGGCCGGCAGCATGCTTGTGACGAGTTTTGCGGCGGTGTCAAGCGCCGCCGAATCCGTTGCAACCCTGGACAGATTGATGCTCTGTTTCTTGAGAATCTCGGACACCTTCTGCTGAAGTTCTTCGTTTGAGATCATGTCAGTTACCCCATCTACACCATCGCGGGAAATAATTCTACGACCACGGCTTGTTTTCTGCATTTCACAAGTACCGAGCCATAAAGGGCTCGGTCACGATCTTCTCGATGATTTCCGGCAGCTTCGGGAATTCTGAATTAACCCGCGCTAGTTCCTGTTTCGGGATAGAACGATAGAGGCGGATGCTTCTCGTCCACAGGGCGCCGATAGCCTTTTTTGTCGCCTCCTCCCGCGCGTTGAATGCGGCTATAGAATGGCGGGGCATTTGCTCCTCGGCTTTCCTGAGTAGATTGACGCCGGCATAATATGCGATCATGGCTTTCAAACCGCGTTCTTCAAATGTTTCCTCTTGGGCCACATTGAGTGCCATATCGAATACTGCAGCAGCCTGAGAACGATCTCCTGATTCTATGTGCTTGATGGCCAGATTATATAATCCGATCGCCTGAGATGACGGATCGGGCCGTTTCGCCGTTGACTTAGTGGTGTTTGTGCGAGCGGCAATGCTTCGGCCCAGTTTCAAGACCTCATCAAGTGGAACCCCGAGTTTTTTGGCGGTTCCTGCGGGATCGGTCCTCATGCCTTCAACGAATAGGCTGTTTGCATGAGCAGCCTCACCTACTTGGTTCAAAGCGTAGGAAAGACGCACCCTTTGATCGTCTCCAAGTATCGGCATGCGCATCGCACGAAGAGATACGACTCTCATGCGGTCATGGTCTTCTGCATCTTCCAGGATGCCGAGGAGATTCAGTGAAGCGGCAGCACAGTCGGTGTCGGCTGCGATCGACTTGGGATGCCGCACCATGAATTCCAGTGCGGTGTCGTAAAAAGCCACGGCATGTTGTTGCAACCCCAGGGTTTCTGTATCAGCAAAGTCCCCGGCGACCAGCATATTGGTGGGATCGATAGGACCAATTTCACCCGCCAACCAGGTATGACAAAGGTGCTGAAGCTCCGGCAGACTGATCTGCCGGATGCAGCGCCAGAGGTTGTTGGCCGTTCTGGCTCTGTCAGCTTCGGGTGCCGAGAACTGCTGAAGCGCTGAAAGTAATTCCGCTGATGGTCCTCGAAGTTGCATATGCCAATCCACCTTCAGAGGTAACTGCATTCTTGCTCTGTATCGATAGTGGGATCGTGTCAGATAACCGCAATTGACACCGTTTCCCAATCGCAATTCCTGTGATCCCCTTGTGTGAGTGCCACCTCGTTTCCATGTGTCAGCGAATCGGAGCAGATCCAAAATGCGCGATCGCCGACTCTTCGGCGCTCCGATCAAACGCGGCCCCGCTCAATCTAAGGTTGGGGAGGAATGAGATCACCCTCCTCATTCTCAACATAATCCAGCGTCAGGCCACAAGAGTGGCAAATGACTGCATTTTGTTCCACGCGAGTGCCGCACGCCGGACACGATTCATCGGGGGCCGAGGACGGCGATCCGGCCAACTGAGCCCCGCACTTGAAGCAGAATCGTGCGCTCACCATATTCATTTTGCCGCAAGCCGGACAGCATAAAGTGCCAGTAGCTGGCCCAGCGGAAATTCCACCACGATCAACGTCGTAACCAAGTCCTACACAATTGTCCCTGGAGTATCCTAGAGTCGGTAGACCCTCCTTTACATCCTCGTCCTTAATTGCTTCAGCGGCTCCGCCTTGAAGCTGGGGAGGAATCAGATTGCCGGCATCGTCTTCGACGAGGTCCAGTGTAAGGCCACACGAGTCGCAGACTGCGGCGCCTGCTTTGACGCGAGCGTTGCAGCCCGGGCAGATCTCTTCCGCAACGGATGCCTGATCGTCCATACGCGCGCCGCATTTGCGGCAGAAACGAACACCTGCTAGGTTCGTCTGCCCACACCGACAGGTTATGAAACTCTGGTCCATCACGATTTCCTTAGAGTGTTTAAGAATCAGTGGACCCTCCTTTACATCCTCGTCCTTGATTGCCTCAGCGGCTCCGCCTTGAAGCTGGGGAGGAATGAGATTGCCGGCATCGTCTTCGACGAGGTCCAGCGTAAGGCCACACGAGTCGCAGACTGCGGCGCCTGCTTTGACGCGAGCGTTGCAGCCCGGGCAGATCTCTTCCGCTTTCGCGGCCGGTTGCGCGTATATGTCTAGCCGTTTTTCGGTTTCGGTCCACCCAATGAGGACAACCATCCGACCCGCTTTCAAAAGCTCCTCGACGAAAGTCAAGAGAGAAAGATCCTCGATGTTGAAGCTTTTGACGTGCTCTAAGCCATGCCTTTTCGCCAGCGCGAGGTATTTCTCTGGAGTGATGAACGCATCTTCGCTGACAAGCAGCTCGACGCCGTCCGCGTTCTTGTAGGATTTCCGCAACCTGTCCAGTTCCATCAAGATCTTCGGAAACGCTTTCGAATCGGCAGTAGCTGTCGACGGAGTAGGGGCATCATAGATATTAGCCATCAATTGCCGGGGGCCAGCTGCCGTGATCGTCACATGCTTGCCATGCTTCAGATGATTCTCGACAAACGCCACCAGGTGGTGAGCATCCTCATTCTGAAATGCTCTGGTCTCCGCTGGTAGCACCATCTGTTTGAAAGCCCAGTGCCTGTGCAGTTCTTCGGCGCCACGCAGGACATCGAGGCGAGCCGGAAAGCGGCGCTTCAACTGCTCGATTGTGGCCCAGAACTCACTTGGATTCATGCTCTCTCCGTACGGAAACGTGCGGATGCTTTCGACGAGCTACCGACGGGCGAGACGTTCCACAAGTGCCTGCAATTCTGGCTCGGGTAGCCGCTCTTTGGCCAAAATCCAACGTGCATGCTCCCCCGCTTCGCTGGATCGGCCATTTGCATCGAGAAGCGATGCAAGTTCGAGGTGAGCTGCTACGAGAGGTCGATGATGCCGGGGTACGCGCTCATCGAGGTAGTCGACTGCTTGTATGAAGAATTCGATTGCCTCCGAATCTCGACCACTCTTGCGGAGTTCCATTCCTCGCAAAACACAAGGCTCACCGCGCATGAGAAAATCGTTTGCCATTGCCTTCCCGGCGCCCGGCGCCAACTCCTCATCAAATAAGCGTTTTGCTTCCCCGCTGGTCACGCTGAGAGCGATCGCCTTATGCCAAATATCGCGAATACGATTGGCGAGCGGCAGACTTTCTCTTGGAATCTGCTTTGGATGAACCTTTTCCAGGCCCGACATTCGAAGAAGCGAAAGACCATGTTCATAGGCGATGAGGGCTTTGAAGGCACGGTCCTCATCCGTTTGTTCACATGCCTCCTCGAGCGCCTTGAAGTATCCTTCTGCTGCATCCCGATAATTCCGTTGATTAAAAGCATCGACTGCTTGATTGTGATACTGAAACATTGCTTGGTGCCGTAGCTCAGAGTCCGCAAAGTAATGCTGGCGCACCTCTTCGATTCCCTTCAAAGCATCCAGGCCTTTCAGATCAGGCCCGCGGACACCCACCCGGGCAGCAATCCTTGCGATTGCAGCCAATTCGTTTTGCATGCTCGCACTATCATTAGGATTGATTTCGAGCGAGCGGCATATTGAGAACGCCGCCTCTATGACGAGCTTCTTCGCTTCTTCCGTTTTGGAAGGATCTTGCGAAAGGTTCGCTGCCAGTTGTTTAAGAATATTTGCCTTCTGATCATAATGGGAAGCAAGCAGGAGTTCAGATCCTTGCTGTTGCCCAAAATAGCTCACTGCCTCCTCTACAGCGGCGCGTGCCGCCATAAGCTCATCAGTCATGTTGTTCGAGACCACCATCACTGAGAAATAGCACCATGCGCCGCAGAGGCGCCTGATTGCGCACTCTGTTCCCACCTGCGCGGCGAGAGCAACAGCATCCCTATGCCGATCCTGCATCTGTAGGCAGTATGCCTTGCAGCACTCAGCCAGTTTGTTCCAAGGATGCGTAATCGATAGCGATAAAAAAGCGTGCTCTGCTGCTTGCCAGTCCTCGTAAGAAAACTGTTCGAATGCTTTCTGAAATTCAGTGGGAGCATCACCGATTTCAAGATGCATTCTGTTGAAAAAACTGAGCTCCTCGGGAGCCAGCTCATCCGCCTGAGTCGAAATCAATTCGGGATTATCTACATAACCGGAATCCGGAATCTTGAATGTCAGCCGAGCGATGGAGTGCTCCTGACGCCGCGGGCGCGGCAGCGGAAAAAGAAACCAGGAGAGCAGAACCGAACGGAGGTCTTTGGAAGGTTTGAAATCGGCCAGGCAATACGACTTGATTGGCCACCGAGACACAATGGTGCGTCCTTTGATCGCATCGAGCGCTTTTCCGCCTATGCGATTTCTCACCTTGTCGAGCAGTGAAGCTTGGTGTCGTACGTTCTTGTCCGCAGGTTCGTTGGTGAAGGGCCAGTCGATGATAACCGTTTCGACCAGATCGGAGAGACAAAATGAATGGTGTCCGACGGGCATGACTTGTTTCGCTTCTGCGTCAATAGAAACACCTGGGGCCGATGTCCGTGGTTTGAAGTCACTGAGCTGATTTCCGCACTTGTGACAAAAACGAGCGGTGTCCGGCACGACTGCCCCGCATTTCGTGCAATATGCCACCTGCTCACCTCATCGCGATAGCAAAACGCCTTCGCTTAGTTGGATTGGGCTTCTGTTGAGCCAGACTGACTATTGCCTGAACTGGCATCATCAGGATCGCGAAGAACAGTCTGAACAGGGCTCCAAAGATGAAACCGAAGGTCGCTCCGACACAGCCACCCTTCTCGCCCTTTTTATCGATATCCGAAGCAATATCGCCGCCCACTTCGCTGCCGGTACGGAACGTACGTTTCAAATGCTCGACCATGTAAGTTCCTGGATTGACATACCATTGCCAACCGCATGCGGGGTGGCGAAGTCTTCCAAGAAAATTAAATTTGTACATGCCTGAAATGCTGCACGTCGGACAATCCAGGTTCAGGAAGTTCTCGAGCGCGATGGAAGGAGATTGAAGGCTGTTTTCAACCTGAAGCCGATCTCGGAAATTATCCACGATCTCAGGTGAAACGTAACCGTTGGCCCCGAAGTTCGCCCATACTTCCCGCTGCGTCTGCGTTGGCACGCTCGATCTATGCTCCTTTCTATAGAATCCACAATTCGCATGATGACGCGTTATCCAATAATTCCACAAAGGAGATTAGAGCCATGTTGAATGTCCGGTCGCAAGCCGTTGATGACTCGGGTTGTTCATTTAGTCCCCGCTTTAATAGGGTCGTCGTTATTTCCATAAATTCTCGATCCCAGGAGGGAGATTCCATTTCATACCAAATAAGAAACTGAAGAACAGGTTGAATAAAAGGAATTTGGCATCATTCTTATTGTGCGATTCAGGACTTATTAGAAGTTTCGACTCAAGGAACAGGCCAAATACATCGTTGTCGATGAGTTGTATGGAAAAGAAAAAATGGGTATCCCTGACTCCACCATAGTTAAGAGTGAGTATCGAAAGTAAGGCATTGAGATCTCGTATGATGCCGTAGATGCACCGAAAGTGGATCTCGAAATTACCCTCGTCAAAGCGGACAAGGAATGGAGGATGGTGGGACCCTCCACAGAGTTCCAATTTACGCCACCCATTGTCAAGCTGGACAATCTCGAACTTCTCATGCACGAACTCGCGTAGGGCCTGATCAAACTCACTTTCGGTCATCAGCTCCTCCCGACTTGTGAGGTTATAATGCATCGTCGGCACTCAGTTCGTAATAACTTGAGCCGGCGGTCGTCAGTCGTCAATATAGCTATGCGTAATCCGCAAAAATGTCAGTTCGCTGCTGGGAGCTTATGCACGCTGCGAAGTGAAAACGATAATGTTTGGGCTCCCAGGCTTGTTACTGCGCGTTTGGGCTCTGGTCCAGCTTTGTTTTGATACGTAAGCACGGCAGTTGCAGCTACAAAGGTGGCGGCAAGAAAACAAACGAGCACTAAGGCACATCCTGTCCGTCCAGTCGCTGAAGAAGAACTCTGAGAGGGGCCACTGTATCGGTTGTCGAACTCCTTTTTTGCGATCAGGTAGCCACCCTTTGAATATTCATCAAAGAACAGTTTCATTTTCGCAAGGTATTCAGCCGATTCGTCATGCCTGCCTTGGGCAACACGGATGTACACCATTAGCTGGTTAAAGTTGTCCTGCCACTCTCTGCGGATGTCGTCTACGCCAATCGCCGGCTTGCTGATTTCAGGTGGAATGTCAGTTACGGCAAAACCCTTACTGCAATACGCCTCAGCCCTGGATACATCTTTCGCCTCGCCGTCCTTGAGATAGATCCGAGCTAAGGAGTGGTATGCCTGGACGTTCCGTGGATCAATTGCGATCGCTTCTTCATAGAGACGGATTGCCTTGCGAACGTCACCCTCGCGCCCAGGAATCAGGCCTTCGGCTGTGAATGCTTCGTCGCTCTTGTTTCGCGATGCCTTCGCACGAATGTCCATATGGTTTTCCCTTGTCAAAACAACCATAAGGCCCGACATCAGTCAGAGGGCCAGTGCCAAACTGTTAGACCAGCATGCTCCTTCGAGCCCTGGGCTGTCCGGCTTCCGGAGCTAGCGGAGCCTCAGAAATGTTAGGCGCCGTGGCGTAGCTCCTTATGCCGTTGACCCTCACGTCATCCAATATCGAGCAAACAACGCGACCGGACGCACCAAGAGTGTCCGTGAAATCCATCTCAGACTGGCGGACCTACCAATGAGTGATGCAACGGGAGGTGAGACGGAGTAATAAAGCCGAATGAACGCTTCTCCTGGCGTCGATCGGAGTAAAACCCGGTCGCGAAAGTCCCTAAGGATCAATGTGTCAGGCGCAGACGCCGATCCAAGGGCTGCGGTGGCGATAAAACAGCCTCCGCCCGAAGACGCCTTTGCTTTCCTTCGGTAGGTTTGAAAGTTAACTGGATTAACACATCCGCACTCGCACTTGTACGATGCAGATCCAGTCCCGCATCGGGCGCAGACAATCGTATTTAGGCCGAACCTGAACGCAGTTGATCCGCAATTGGAGCAGATGCCAACTGGAGTGACTTTGGCGCACCGAAGGCATTGAATGCCAGTTTCAGGACCGTCGAGAGTATCACCTAGCCCCCGGACGTTGAGGTCCACGATTGCCTGAAACGCATGGGGTCCGCTCGCTTCGATCCAGCGCTCCAGTTGGGATTCCGGGGTATCACTGGGACCTGCAGATTCGTTTTTCATCGGGCTATCCTTTTCCACGCTGGCTCCCAAACCAGAGCCGCGAAGAGCTGAATCGCTGAACTGCTTTCCGCATTTGGGACAAAAACGGGCGGCGTCCGGGATGACCGCCCTGCATTGCGTGCAATATGCATCCGCAAACCTCATCTGGGGAGCGCTGCGAACTCATTCAGCTGAAAACGGGCCTCTCTTGGGCCGGACTTTCTATCGCCTGGACAGGCACTCCTTCTGTTTCGGCCTCAATACCTCGGCGCTTGCGAGAAAGTTACCACTTGTGCTCGGATAGAGTAGACCACACTAAGAACGCAAGAGGGACTCGACATCATCCACGCCGAAGGCGTGCAATGCTTGGCGCGCGCCAAAAACTGTGCTATTTGACCCGAAAGAAGGCGCTTGTGTTCTCCAAATCGCCGTTGGGAGCCGTTTGGCTCGCGCCAAATCGATGAAATTCACCGTGTGCCGCTTTGCCTGGGGGCCTGGGCCGCCAGGCCTGGTGGCTCACTTTTGGCGAGTAAACCCGGTCGAATTCTCGCAAGCGCCGAAGCTCAATAAAAAAGCGGCCAATAAAACAGCTCCCGACAGGACGTTAAGGTTCGATCACAGATACGCTGCCGTCATAAGTGATCGCACGGAGCGTGTCTGTGTATAACTCCACAAGGTCAAGGCTCGGATGCAGCACCAGTAACCGCGCCTGCTCGAGCAGGGAATTTTGCATTGGCTGCTACAGTTCATATACGGAATATGCATCCTGGATTAAGAAAGCGAACCCGTAAGGTTCATCCCATCGCCGACTTGACAGATCCCATATCGCCACGGTGGTTGTGTCATGATAGACGCCTGCAGTATCGAGTTCGGTAATCTGCCCCATGACCCGATCAGGACGCTGTTCGATAGCCAGGTCGCCGAATTCACTTTGCATAACTGCAATCAAATCCTTAAGAGCATGTGAATCGGGCTTATACGCGTTCAGGCGTAGCCGACGAAACGTATCCACGTAGGAATTCCCTCGCTTTTGGCGAAGGGCGCATTTGCAGTAGTGGCCCTTGTAATGGAATTGGCAGTCCAATATGACTGCCTGCTACCGTTGACGTCTGAATCACTGATCCACCATGGGATACATGCAAGATTGGTCTCGGCATTGGCACACCTCAACCTGTGGACAAAGGCACCGTACCCAACACTCCCATCGCCAACTGCTCATACATGTTGCTGTTGCTCACGCTGAAGCTGTGCGGGTCTGAAGTGGTGCAGCCAGTGCGCGTTGCGCATTGACGATCTTCCGGTAGCTTAGATACTGCATGATTCCGCCACCGCAGACACCGAGCACAGCAGCGACCATCAGGCGAAAAGAAATCAGGAATATCGATGCCACCAAGCCGGCCGTTCCACTGAACCCGTCCGCCATAGTAGCCAACCCTTTCCAGATCTTCCCACCGTAGTGCCAGCCGAAAAAAACTGCAGGGAAGAAGTATGCGTAGATCACTGGTGCCAATATCCTGAATGCCCAGGACTCAGTCGTTGCGGAGGATGCTATCATGATGCCGGCAACAAAACCAAGACCGACAGCTATGTATGCTTGGATCAGTTTCTTCTGTGCGAACTTGGCTCCGCAGTCGAGACATATGGTGCCGTGCCGGACGATCGGCACGGCGCATTCTTGGCAAAAGCCGTTGTGACAATCAACACAAGTGCCAGCCGCACCGGCTTGGGGGTGATATCGACAAGTTCCCAGCCCAGAACTACGGAGCGGTTGTGGGCTTGTCAAAACCACCGCTGGCTTCGTTGTACTTGAATCATTGAACTGCTTTCCACATTTGGGGCAAAAACGGGCAGCATCTGCGATGGCAGCCCCGCAGCCTGTACAGTATGCCATTAGGTTCCTCCTCACGAATGTATGATTAAACTAGAACGCTTCTGCGTGCCTTGGGTTGGCCAGTTTCCTGGGTGAGCGGCTGACCCGAAGCCGGCACAGCGCGTTCGCGCCCCCACGCCCGGATCGATTCAATCGCCTCCGGATTGGTTTTCGACAATGGGACGATGTTTGTAAAAACGGTATGCCAATAAGCGTCAGTGATAGTCGCGTCGCCTTTAAGGATCGCTTCTTTAGCAATCTCCGCGACCGCCGCATCGATATCGACGCCCGCGAAGCCGTCAGAAAGATCAACGAGTTCTCCTAGCATAGCTGGCGGCAGATCACGATGCATATACCGGCGAGCGTAGAGGGTAATGATCTCCTGGCGCTCCGGGTGGTTCGGAAGATCGACGAAAAATAGTTCGTCGAAACGACCGCGCCGAAAAAGCTCGGGCGGAAGTCTCATGATGTCGTTTGCGGTTGAAACTACAAAGACCCGAGCCCGCCCCTCCTGTAACCAGTACAGGAAGTGGCCGAGCAGTCGGGTCGACGTTCCACCGTCGCTCGAGGATCCTGCACCCGCGAGGCCTTTCTCGATTTCGTCAATCCAGAGAACGCATGGGGCAACACGATCTGCTGTTCCCAGAGCTTCTTTCAACCGACCTTCCGACTGTCCCAGGTATTGTCCATGAATGTTGGCCAAATCCAGGCGATACAGAGGCAGATTCCAACTTGCAGCGATTGCCTTCGCGGAGAGAGATTTGCCGCAGCCTGGCACGCCGACCAACAGAACTCCTCGTGGCGGACGCAAACCCCGCTCGCGAAGGTCCATCGTGAGGAGAGGGCGCTGTTTCTCCAGCCACGCTCGTAAGCCGGCCAAGCCGCCGACAGTGACATCCTTGGCTGAGATCTTGACGCGCTCCAATCCGGAGATATCGGAGAAGATAAGGTCTTTGACCTTGCTCAATTCAATCAGATCTGTCTTGAGAATCGACCCCTTGGCGAGGAAAGTAGCAATTGCATTTTCGGCCTCAATCCGGGTCACTCCAGCCAAGATTGTTGAGGCCTCACTGAGTTCTGATTCTCCCCACTCAATCGGAACCGATCCCTTATATGGCGAGAGAGTTTCAGCGATAATGCTGCGCATTTCATCTTCGCTGGGCGGGTCCAGAGCTATTGTCATGCCCTGCCGCTGCAATCGTGGCCAGATGCTTGCCGTGGTGATCACGATGATGGCTCCACCTCGTTCCGTTGCCGTGGATGCAACATCAAGCAATTGGCGGCTGAGTGGGGTATCGCCATCAATGTCCTGGACTTCTGTAAGTATAAATGTGAGATTCTGGCGCTGGAGAATCTGCTGGCTCGCGTAATCCAAAGCACCGGCTACCGATCGGTCCTCATTTACCACACGATTCGTTCCAATATCACGGACGCCCTGCGAGAGCGTGTGATAGTAAATCGGGATGTTCAGTTCTGCCGCCAGACTCCGAAAGAGTTCGAGTGCACGATCCCGTTCGTCCGTCCTGAGAGAAAGGAACGGAATCCGTGCTTTCAAATACAACAGCATCTGTTGATGACAAGTGACAGTATCAGGCATCGTCTTGGGCCTCACAGAATGACGCGGCGCCCCCGAGTCAATGGAGGACCGCTATCGGAGTTCTGGTTAGGGAATGATATTGACGGTGTTTCGGGGACAGCTGTGAGAGGGTGGTCGCGCATCGTTTTTAATAGTCTGCCCTGGTCATGCCGGACTCCTTCTGCGTGCCTCTCTAAGGATTTCTGCGTCTCAGTGGCCCACCTGTTCAACTCCGACTCAAGGTGGCTCCGTACGTCAGATGGGATCCCGGGCAAATTCACGAACGCCCGCAATGGCGTCAACGCTCGCCGTGCCATCAGCAGCGCATTCGAGATTGCGAAATATTCGCCGCGCGCTCGATCCAGTCCTGTTTGGAGTTGCTTCGAAAGCGCCTGCAACCTCGTCGACAAGCAATCAGCAACCTGCCGAGTCCAACGTTCAGCAACAACATTCGTCCATTCAATGGTTCCGCCTTTTAGCGTTTCGATAACCGAATCATCCCCTACACGAAACTTATCCAGCAAGGGCAGCCATTCAGCGTATGTATGCGGCGCAGTCATCGCAGTCCCCCAAACCGAAACAAATGAAAAAGAGAACTTCTAATCCTGTTTCGTCCCGCATTCAGTGCAGAACACGGATCCTTCGACCAGATGTGCCCCGCATTTTTTGCAGACACTCGCCGCAGCAGCCGAGATCGGGGCTGCCACTGGAGTCTGTTGGAGCGTCTCCGGGAGCTTCGGTAGTTCGTTTGCCTGGGTGGCCGCGGGCTGCTGCTCCTTGACCGGTACGGGAGAGGTCGCTGGTATCTTTGCCGATGACGGAAGGAGTGGCGGCTCGTTTACGGTGGCCGGAGGCGTTTGCGGCTTCTTTGAGGAGACGAAACGCCGTCTAACCAGAAGCGTATGCGCCGGTATCAAATCCCATGCTGGCAGTTGGCTCGCCAAAGGCGAGTCAGGCATGGCTGCCGGTGCAGACTCATTTTTCACGGAAGAAGGTGTTGCAGCACTTGTCAGGTTTTGATCGAGTATGGGTCGAGTGGGCATCATTATTCTCCCTTTCTAGGCTATGATTGCTCGGGCCTGTTCTGGCCGGTTAAGAACAAATTGGGGCGAACTGAGAGCCGATAGCAGTTCGACGACACCGTCTGCTTTAGCATCCTCTTTTGCCGTCTCTCGCCGAAGATCGGTTAACTCAGCCAAGCCTGCCTTCAGAATCCTGCCGGCATCGTCTCTCTCTTTCTCAAGGGTTTGCCTCGTGCGCTGCCTGACGTTTTCAAGATCCTTGTACTTGAAGTAGAAGTAAGCACCGGCACCCGCCATAATCAGTATCCCAACTATTATCGCTGTACCGCCGCTTATGGCGATGACGCCCCCTAATAAAATTCCAATAACCAGTACAGCCCATGTGCCGCCGGTTATGGCCACAGCGTTTACCGCTTGTTCAATGCGATTCGCATAGTGCTTTTGCAGGTCGGCACTCAACTGTTGTTCGTTGAGACCATCTCGACTGGTCCCCTTCCAAGAGCCGCAGGCAATCTCTGCTTCAACTGGAACTTGCGCCCGATCGCGCGCCGTCAAGTCGTTGAATCCGGCGATAATCCACTGTCGGCATCGGGAAACGGCATACCGCTGAGTCGCACGCGTAGCTCCAGACCTTTCTGGGTACATTGCGGAATTTGTGAGCATCGCCGCAAAGTTCGTCTGCTCCTTCATAGAGTCCGACTCAGCGCCGTAGCGGCGAGAGGCGGCGACTTTGTCTCCCCCCTCATCCACGATGAGCTGAAGCATCCGCTCTTCACGGCGCAAGGGCAATTCCTCATCATCGAAATTGGTCACTAGCGAGTCAAGAAGGCTATCGACCGCCGACTCTAAGCTCGGAGGCACGATGATTTCTCCCGTAAATAGCTGTTCAAAAAAGGACTGGACGACCTGATTTCTCCTCGCCGCAGATAATGCGGCTTCGAGTTTGGGCCAAGTGCTGCTGTACTTCTGGAGCGTGGGGTACTCACCCGATCCAACCTTCGGGGCCATGACATCCAACGCTTCAGCCCAGCGCTTGCGTTGTTCTTGAGGAAATCCAGCCTGCTGTTCAAGTTCTGTGAGCCATTCATCGACCACAGAGGAGCACGTGGTGAGTGCTGTCCCGCCAAAAACCCCGTTGGCCAACGCGTCCAGCATTACAACCACTTCACGGTCCAGACCGGCAGGATTCTGGATCTGGAAGTAACGTATCAACCATCGGCCACAGGCTTCCATGCGCCTAGCCCGACGGCAGACAAGTGAGAAAAACAACGAGGCTTTGGAATCATCCCGGCCTATCGCCTTGGCTAATGCCGCCTCTGCCAGTTCCCGATTATTGACAATCCAACCGGTCAAGGCGATGAGGCCCGGAGCCAGCCAGTAATTCGGACAGTTCAACATTAGTTCTTCTGCTTTGGTTAGCACCGTCTCTGCGCGGACGATTGCTGCATCCGCCGCCTGGAGAATTCCAGTAGCATGACGCCGGACCTCATCGTAGTGTCCAAATCGTTTTTCGAGTGCCTGCCGAACCTCAATTACGCGGGTAGCAGCAAACTGCCGTTCCTTTTGGCGTGCGTCAGCAGCAACAAACTCATTAAACTCGGCATAGAGCTCTTCCAAACGTTGTCTGGCGTCAGCCTGTTGATGTGCTACGGTGTCAACTTGATTGCTTACGATTGCGATTTGCTGTACAGCTTGGCCGATGTTGTTGTTTACCACTTCTATATTTCTATCAATGTGCCGAATCAACGGCCCCAAATCGATGCCTCCTCCACTCATGTTTTTCTCCTCTCTATTTCAGCTTTCAATAACGGATACTGATCCATCGAGCGATATAGCACGCAAAGTGTCCTGGTAGATTTCGATAAATGCGTAAGAAGGGTGAATTGCTAAGGTGCGGCCTCTTTCGAAGAGTGCTGGCATAGAACGAAATGTCTCAAAGTGTTCGATGATTCCGCCTGCAAGATCGCATATATGTACCTCGTAAGGAGCACCGAGATAGCATTGACTTACGATTCCGATCGGCCGCTGTTCGATGCCGAGTTCGGGAAACTCATTGGCGATCGCCTCCACCAATGACTCGAGAGCAGTTCTATTGGCATGGTGCGTTCCAGCATCAAGTCGAGTCATCGCATCGACATACGCTTTGGAGCGAACCAGGCGAAGACGTTGTTGGAGCGGGGGCCCCTGGATAGTGCTTCGTGGCGCTGTTGAAGGCGCGGTTGGGGAGATGTTGGTTCTATTTTGTGGCGTTCCTAATATTGGTCTTGGCATAACCTACTCATTAGAAATGGGATTGTTCGCTACATTCAATGATCCGGAGTAGAGTGGAAGAGATAATATTCATCCCTTGCGACTGCTTCTTTCTTCGGCCAAACGCCGCTCTGCGATTTCATCTCCATCACTCGTAACCGGGGAGTTACCCTTATCTGCCTCGCGAAGTCCGTCACGTCTCTCGAGGATCTCGTTCGTCGTTGTCGTCCCGAACCTTTCAGCATCTGTTTCCTCAAGTTGTCTTTCATAAGCAGCCTGATCGTCTTTCGGACGAATATAATGATTCTCATTGAACTCAATAGCAGATGAGCGTTCCAGGTCTACCGATTTCCAGCCAAACCCATGTGACTTCTGCACTTCATAGTGTTGTTCTGCATGCCGGTACTCGTGCAAGTAGGTCTCAAGGGCATCCCTTGGGTCGTCTTGCTTTAACTGCCAATCGTTTACGTCCGTCCGGAAGTCTTCATCATGGTGAGCGCCGAGTTCGTTGCGAGGCATCTCTTTCATCTCTATTGGTCCTGGTGGCGCCTCGTGTACCATCATCATCTCGCGCCCCACTCCCTCGAGGAGGCTACGTCTTGCCACGGGATTCTTGGTCGTCTCCCATTGCCCCAAGATTCGAGCACTATGGTCGACGGCGGCTGCGCTGCCTTGACCATCACTGCTGTGTTCACAATTCAGCAGGTCGTCCTTGTATTCCATGACCCTGCGTCGCGCCAGATCATTGGAATCTAGTTGTTCCTGCTCCGCCTGCTGAGCATCGGCGGCTTCCGGCTGATCATTTTCCTTGAGCATTTGATTCTCGCTTCCCGCCGGCGAAGCGCTCCTTTAGCATCACCGCCAGCTCATATTGGTAGTACATGGCAAGAGCCAGATCAGCGTTTGCCAATTGTTGAATTGCAAAGCATAATGAGGCGCCGCGGATGGATGCCAGGTCGGACAAGAAAAATGCTTTGGCCGCAGCATTTCGGGAAATCTCCGCCAATCTGTCTGTCTTTGCGTTCAAATCCGCGAACGCCTTGCGGAACTCCTTTCCATGCCCTCTGTCTACCTGGGCCATATCGAATCGGAACTGGCAAGGTGAACCGCACAACCGACAACCGGGGTAAGGCAAACTATCAACTGAATGCAGTTGTTTGCACCGCGATTGAAAAGTGATGATCGTCTCTGGTGGGATGACAGGCTGCTGAGCCTGGCCCGAAGCGCTGTCCATTACTTGCGCCATTGAGCATACCGACGCGATTACCCATTCTACATCCGCATATTGCCAGCTTCGGAATTCACCTCTGCGCTCAATATCAGCCTCCGCCAGTGCCACGAACGAGCAGTACGAAGGTGCTGACGTTGCTGACTGACTCGCTCTCTGAGTCAACTGACGGAACTCAGCGAAAGTCGATACGGTCGCCGAGGCGCTCAACCGCAACGCATTGAAAATCCTTCTGAAAGCTTCCAGAAGCAGTCCATCCCAATCCTGATGGGACCGGATAATACAACCGTTGGATGGATGGCAGGTTTGACAGGCCTCGTAGGGCAAGAGAAGAGCACGATCGA
>Ga0315284_10001933_pt1 | contig 29653 bp, 28 predicted proteins | sample YL17G09_16_MG_FD_203696 | JGI IMG/M metagenome (GOLD analysis project Ga0315284, IMG submission 203696) | Sediment microbial communities from Yellowstone Lake, YNP, Wyoming, USA - YL17G09_16 | ecosystem: Environmental > Aquatic > Freshwater > Lake > Sediment | place: USA: Wyoming | collected...
GAAATTAATCGATAACCTTCCTAAAACCCTTATCAGATAAGGGTTTCAAGGGTGGAGGTGAAGAATAAAATAGAGGTACTCTAAAAGCCTTGTAAGACAAGGGTTTCAGAGTTTTCTGAAAGGCACTTTTTATTAATTAATAGGAGGTTAGAAATGAACTTACGAGATAATAAATATAATAAATTTTTTCTAATTAAAGAAATGCTGGAGACTGGGGAAATAGTCAAACATCTTAATGTTGAAAAAGTATTATCTTATGAAAAAGAAATAAAAAGAGAAAGAATATTTTTTACTGGTGAAGGGTCATCACGCATTTTTCCGGCTAAAAAGGTTATGTATGAAGCCCGAAAAAAAGGTTATAAAGAAGATTTTTACACCGATTGTGCCACTCAAGCCCTTGAATATAAACTTTTAGATCATACTGTGTTTATAGCATCTAATTCAGGAAAAACAAAAGAAGATTTAAAATTAATTCAGAAATTAAAAGAACAAAATCATGATAATATCATTAGCATCGTTGCCAATGCCGGAACTCCTATAATGAAGGGAGCTCATCTATCCTATCTGTTAACCTGTGGTGTAGAGAAAGCAGTTGCGGCAACAAAATCAGTAATAGAACAGGCACTTTTTTATGATTTACTCTTTAGAAAATTAAATAATATACCCTTGCCAGATCTAAATAAACTGGGAACTTTAATAACTCAGGTTTTAGAGATAACTATTCCAGAGGAGGTAACCAAAACTCTAATAGATTCGAAAGCTATTTATTTTGCTGGTAGAAATAATGGGGTGGCAGAAGAATTAACCCTTAAAACAAATGAAATAGCTCGTAAGAAATCGGATTTTTTAGAAGGGACTTATGTTTTTCACGGTATCGAAGAAGTTATGGATGCAGATGAGGTGGTAGTAATTATAGATCCATTTAAGAATGATGAGGAAAAATATAAAGATGTGCTTATCGATGGTATAGGGTTAAAGGTGATTGCCATTTCTACAAAAAAGACTGTATTTCCTACTATAATAATTCCTGAATACGGTGATTTTACTAACTATCTTGAAATTGTTGCCGGTTGGAATCTTCTGGTAGAAGTTGGAATAAATATAGGTATTAATCTGGACAAAACATTACGAGCCCGAAAAGTAGGTCATGAATTTAAATCCTTCTCCTAATTCTATCATTACCAGGGGCAAAACGATGAATCAATCCTAGATATATTATTTTAATTATTACCGCTTTCAGTAATATAGTAGGTGGAGAAATTGAATAATACAAAGAAAATAATTTTATGGAGGTATGATTATGTTTTTATCTTTGTTAAAAAATAGAAGAAGTATAAGAAAGTACCAACAAAAAGAAATAGAAAAAAGTAAAATTGAAAAACTTGTAAAAGCAGCACTCCTTTCTCCATCTTCAAGAGCTATTTATCCTTGTGAATTTATCTTTATCACCAATAAGGTATTACTTACCAAATTATCCCAGTCAAAAATGCATGGTTCGGCATTTTTAGCTAATGCTCCCTTGGGAATTGTAGTCATTGCCGATTCGACTAAATCTGATGTATGGATAGAAGACGCTTCCATAGCTACTACCTTTATTATATTAGCAGCTGAAGCGGTTAGTTTAGGAAGTTGCTGGATACAAATTAGAAAGAGAAAACATTCTGAATCCATTGACTCTGAGGAATATATAAGAAATATATTATCAATTCCAGATAATAGGCGAGTTTTATCCATAGTTGGAATTGGATATCCTGATGAAACTAAATCTCCAAAACAGGAAGAAGATTTACAATATAATAAGATATTTCTTAATCAATATGGTAATTTATTGAATACTCCTGGAGATGTTTGAGAGCCAAGAAGGATTAGGGTGTTAAATATTGTATATGTAGCAGGGGACGGTTGTTCCTGCTCAGTAAGCCTTTGACTTTTTCTTGATTTTATTATATAGAATAAAGGTGAATTAATATGGAAACTACCAGTTATACAGTTGCGGTGCATAGTGATGAAAGTATCAAGACTATGGTGAGTAATTGTCTACAGGACCTGGGTGGAATAGAACAGTTAGTACCTCCAGGTAGCAGAATTTTATTAAAACCCAATATGGTAGTAGCTAAACCCAATAGTAGCGGTGCTACTACTAACCCTTTAATTTTAGATGCTCTTATTGAACATTTGATGCAGACCTCACCAGGCGAAATTATTATTGGAGAGAGTTCCGAGGTTGGTCGTGACACTATGCAGGCTTATAAGGTAACCGGGGTTTATGATGTAGCACAAAAGTGGAAGGTCACCTTGCTGGATTTTAAAAAGGACCACCAAATCTCTGTCGATGTACCTTATGGTAAGGTATTAAAAAAAGTATTGATTGCTGAAACGGTAAGAAAAGTAGACTATTTAATTAATTTACCCATTTTAAAAGTCCATAGTCAAACCACAGTTACCATCGGAATGAAAAATCTTAAAGGTTGTATACCTGATCAAGAAAAAAGCCGTTTTCATCGCTTGAATCTGCATCAATGTATTGCTGATCTCAATACCGTCATTATCCCCAATTTAACTATAGTCGATGCTACCTTATGCTCTCTGGAATGGGAATTGGGTGGTCTACCAGTTCGATTAAATACTATTTTAGCTGGCAAGAATGTTTTAGCTACTGATATAGTTGCTGCTTCTTTGTTAGGCTATCGTATAGATGAAGTTGAACACCTTAGCTTGGCAGTCCAGGCTCATCTGGGACCAGCTAGCTTAGAGGAAATTAAGATTATAAGTCCAACTAAATTAAGAGAGGTTAAACCTGACCAGGTTACTGGCAAGGAAACTCATTACCAACTGCCGGGATTAGAAGTGTTAGAAAAAGGGACCTGCAGTTCTTGTAAAGGAGCTTTAGTGGCTGCTGTGCGACGACTATATAAGGAAAGAAGATCTCCCTCTTGTACAATACTCATGGGACAAAGAGTGAGAGAAAGAGAAGATAAAATTGCCCTTAATCTTAAACCCACTAAACCTCTGGTAGGTATGGGGCAGTGTTGCAGTTGGGTAGTTTCTAATTATCAGGGTGAGCAAATTAAAGGATGTCCGGTAAGGGCAGAAGATATATATCGCTATTTAAAAACAATTAATTAATTCTCTCCATTTTTATTTTAATTGTTGTGACTAAACTTTATAGTGGCTAGGGTAACAAAGATGATGCTTAATATTAGTATAAATAGGATTTCATTAAATATAGTTATTTGATGTCCGAAAAGAGTTAAATTAAGACCCATTGCCTGTCTTAATGCCGGAGTTAATTTATCTGCTTCTAATATTATTTTTTTAAACATATCTATTGAGTAGGTAAGTGGATTTATAATCACCAGAAAATTCATCCATACCGGTAAGCCATTTATAGGAAAGAAGGCACCTGATAGAAATAACATAGGAAATATAAAAATTTGTATGACCATTTGAAACCCAGTAGTAGTTTTTAATAAGCTGGCAATTAAGAGGCCTACAGAAGAAAGGGTAAAAGCTACTAAAAACATAGCGGGAATTAATTTTATTAAAATAGATAAATTTATATTTAAGCCGGTAAAGGGAACAAAAACAAACATAAGTAATCCTTGTATTACTGCTATAGTAGTACCTCCCAATACTTTTCCGATAGCAACAGAACTTCTTTTGACGGGGGATACTAAGATTTCTCTTAAATAACCAAATTCTCTGTCTTGGATTACTGAAAGAGCTGAAAAGATAGAAGTAGTAAAAACTACCATTCCAATAATTCCAGGAAACATAAACTTCATATAATTAAAGTCAGCGAGAGAAGAATAATCACTACCTCCTCTAAACATAGAAGTCATAGCTCCACTCATTCCACTTCCAAAAATAATTAAAAATAAAAAAGGCATTGCAAAAGAACCAAAAAACCTGGCTCTATCTCTAAAAAATCTCAATATATCTCTCTGCCAAAGGGCAAAAATTTCTTCCATTTTATCTTCTCCTAATGCATTCGCATTCTTTTTCTCATTAGATCTCTTGTTGAAACTTCTTCTTCTCTTATCTGCCTGCCGGTTAATTTTAGGAAAGCATCATTTAAAGTAGGTCTTCTTAGATTAATACTTTTAATGGGTGTTTGAAACTCTTTTATAAAACTAATTAAAAATCTATTACCTTTATCCACCTTAAAAGAAATAACTTTATGATTTTCAGTTACTTCTTTATTATATTTGGTTTCTATTTCTTTCTTGGCAGCTTCATTATCTGAGGTAATAATTTCAACAATATCTCCACCTACTTTACTTTTCAGTTCGTCAGGAGAATCTAAAGCAATTAATTGACCATAATCAATGATAGCTACTCTATTACATATTTCTGCTTCATCTATATAATGAGTAGTTAAAAAAATCGTAATGCCGGCTTTTTCCTTAAGTTTTAAAATGTATTCCCAAACATGGGCTCGAGTTTGAGGATCAAGCCCAATAGTAGGTTCATCTAAAAAAAGTACCTTCGGATAATGTAGTAGTCCCCGAGCAATCTCTAATCTTCTCTTCATGCCTCCAGAAAAAGTCTCCACGATTTTATATCTCTTGTCACCAAGTTCTACTATATCAAGTACTTCTTTTATTCTATTTTCCCTTTCTTTTTTAGGAACTCTGTAAAAGCGGCAATGTAAAGAAAGATTTTCATTGGCAGTAAGTTTTTCATCCAGGGTATTTTCTTGAAAGATAATTCCAATACTTTTCCTTACTTCGTTGGAGGAGGTGAGGATAGAATAACCGTTTATGGAGGCTGTACCATGGTTTGGCTTGAGCATGGTACAGAGCATATTTATGGTGGTAGTTTTTCCGGCTCCGTTAGGTCCTAAAAATCCGAATATCTCTCCTTCTTTAACTTCGAAGCTAATATTTTTAACTGCCTCTAAATCGCCAAATTTCTTTCCCAAACTTTTAACTTTAATAATATTATTAAAGTTACTTTCCATATCATTCATTATTAGGTTTACCCACTTATTATTTATTTCGCAATTTACTATTTACTCTTATATTTTTAGCTTGCAAAATGCAATACGCATAATATTTTTATCATATTACCCCCCAGTTTGTCAATAAATATTAGGGTGATAAGTATTATTCTATTTCCCTCTCACCCTGACCCTCTCTCGCGAGAGAAGAGGGGAAATATATTGCAAAGATTATAACCGGAGAGAGACGGGATACGAAATTAGATTTTTTATTTTTTAAATTTAAAAAAGAAGGATAATTTGAGGGGGATGTAGAATATATATGAGGGGGAAATTTAAGGAAATTGCTTCGGGTAGCCCTCAAGTAATACTAAGTGCTACCTTTGCAAGGACAGGATAGGGCAAAGGTGGGGTGGAAATAATATAAAAAAATTGAATAATCTGAGCTAATCTGTTATAAATAGATAAGTAAAAGAATATTTTAGGTGGAAAATTATTTATGGAATTTATAAAAGATAAGAGATTAAATTTTATTATCAGTACGGTTATTGGTCTAATAATTTTAGTTTATGTATTAAATAGACTGAAGTGGCTATTTATATATTTTAGTATTGCATTAATGTTAGCATATTTTTTTGAGCCGCTTTATAAATATCTTATTAATAAAAAGGCTCCTAAAATATTGGCTATTATTATTATTATTGCAATAATAATTGGTTTGCTAATTTTAAATATATTTTTTGTGATTCCAAGTATAATTAATCAACTTAATATTTTATATAGTGAAATTCCAAAATTTATTGAAAAGTACCAAACTATCATTTTATCTTTGAAACCTCAACTATCGAAATTTATAAATCCTGCTGATGTAGCAACTTTAATTAAAGAAAGTCTATCTGAACTTCAAAAAAATGCATTAGGTTTTTCTCAAGAGATTATAATTTATTTATCTAATATAGTTTCTAGTATTACCTTTGGAATAGTAATTGTTCCTTTAATTTTGTTTTATATATTAAGAGATATTTTAATATTTAAAGAAAACTTGTATACTTTTGTGTCAAAGAAAAAGAAAGAAGAATTTAAAGAAGTAATAGAAGAGATAGATCATATTCTTAGTGGGTTTATTCGTGGTCGAATAATAATCTGTATTATTGTAGGGGCTTTAATTGGTATAGGTTTGTATATCTTAAATTTAAAATTTGCTTTAATTATCGGAATAGTTAGTGGAGCGTTCAACTTTATTCCCTATTTAGGACCAATTATTGGCGTGGTTTTGGCTTTAATTTTTGCTCTTGGTAAACCATGGTGGATATTATTAATAATCTTAGGATTATTTGTTTTGGTCAATCAGATTGAATCTGTATTTCTTGAACCTAATATTTTAGGTAAAGGATTGGGTCTCCATCCTTTAACTGTAATTTTAGCTATTTTAGTCTGTGGTCAGTTATTAGGAATATTAGGGGTATTAGTAGCTGTCCCCTTAGTAGCAATTTTAAAAGTTTTAATGATTAGATATTTAATTCAGGAGGAATAGAACAAGTTTTATGAAAAAAATACATTACTTAATTTTAATAGCAGTAGGATTAACTATTTTATTCCACCTTTCTTCTGCTTTGGCTCAGTCTTCAGAAATAAAAATATTAATGGACAATAAACCTCTCGAATTAGATGTTCTTTCAATTATGGAAGATGATCAAATATTTATTCCCGCTCGTAATATAGTAGATGCTTTAGGTGGAAGGATTACCTGGTTTCCCGCTTTAAAGTTATTAACTATAAATATTGATAATCATATAGTTCGTTTAGTAATTGATGAACTTTCTTTAGAAATGGATGGAAAAATAATTCTTCTGAAAACGCCAGCTAAAATTATTGATAATCGAGTAATGCTTCCCTTAGAAGTGATTAAAATTATTACCTCAGTAGAAGTTGAATGGGATAATCAAGCTAAGACTTTATCTATTAATACTATAAGACCTTATTTGTTAAAAGTTAGAAGTTATTCTGATTCTGATAAGACTAGAATAGTAATAGACTTATCTGAAAAAACTGAATTTAAAGCAAATAAATTAACCAATCCGGATAAAATTTTTATCGATATAATTGGTTCTATTCTAAAATTAGAAGATACGTTTAAAGAGATAGAGATAAATGATGGCATATTAAAAACAGTAAGAACAGCTCAATTTAATGAGGAAGTTACTAGAGTTGTATTTGATCTATACCAGGAAGTCAAATATAATATTTTTAGTCTTACCGACCCCGATAGAGTAGTAATAGATATATTTAGACCAGAGAAGAAAAGCGAACCTTTGCTCGAAACTCTTCCTCCTAAACCTGAAGAAAAACCTGTTCCTGAACCTAAGGTAACCGGCAAAAGAGTAGTAATTATTGACCCCGGGCACGGAGGTAGTGATCCAGGAGCAATCGGACCTACCCGCTTAAAGGAGAGTGAGGTTACTTTAAAAGTTGCTCTTCATTTAGAAGAACTTTTAAAGAAAGCAGGTATTCCCACCTATTTAACCAGATATAAAGATGATTTTATCTCTTTAGAAGATAGGACAAATTTTGCTAATCAGAAGAATGGTTTTGTATTTGTAAGTATACATGCTAATTCAACTTTAAATAATCGTCCTACCGCGGTAGGGACTGAAACTTTTGTACTAAGTTCCAAATATATCGGAGCTTCTGCTAAAGATGTAGCTGATAGAGAGAACAGAGCTAGCAGGGCTCACCCAGAGATAGATACTGATTTAGCTTCAATCATCGGTGACTTGGAAGAGAGTGCCAATATTAAATATAGTCTTGATTTTGCTGATATTGTGCAGAAAGAATTGTTGAAATATCTTAAGTTGGAAAATAGGGGAGTAAAGCAAGCTCCTTTTGTAGTATTAAAGGGAGTGAATATGGCAGCAGTTATTGTGGAAATTGCTTTTATTTCTAATCCTCAAGAGGAAAAATTATTAAAGAACAATGAATTTAGTCAAAAAATTGCCCAAGCCTTGTATGACGCAATAATATATTATATAAAAAATATTTCTAATGAGATGTAAGGTAAATTATTATGGCTATAAATAGAGAGCTAAGAAAAAAAAGAAAAAGAAGAAATTTTATCTTTGGATTATTGGTGTTAATGGTAATTATAATTTTTAGTTATATAATGTTTAATAAGTTTATTATTACTCCTCTTAAAGAAAAATATAAAGAAAAACCTGTAGTTATCAAAGAAGTCCCTTACGAAGAAGAAAAGAAAGAAGAAGTTCAAACTGTACCAGGAGAGATGATAGAAGTTAATCTTTATTTTTCTGATTCTCAAGCGATGTATCTAGTATCTGAAAAAAGAAAAATACCCCAAACTACTTCTTTAGCCAAACAAGTAGTTGTTGAGCTTATAAAAGGTCCAGACAGTTCCGACCTCTATTCTACAATTCCCGAAGGCACTCGAGTTAATGAAGTATATATTGCTGATGATATCGTTTATGTAGATCTATCTGAGGAAGTATTTAAAAACCATCCCGGAGGTAGTAGCGGTGAGTTAATGACCGTTTATTCTATAGTAAATAGTTTAACTGAAATTTCCCCGATTAAAGGTGTTCAAATATTAGTAGAGGGAAATGAGAGGAATAGCTTAGTAGGTCACGTAGACATCAGTATGCCTCTTCTTAGAGATGAAGATTGGATTAAACCATAAAATTGCCAGAATAATGAAAGCTAAAATAGGAAGGGAAGATAAAAATTAGTATCATCAATTTTTCTCTAATTTTTAAAAATAAGATTATCCTAATTGCCCTTATAACCTGGATTTTAAATCAGGCTATAAAGCTATTTATATTTTATATTACTGAAAAAAAGTGGGATATGATGAGATTTTTTGGGGCAGGAGGAATGCCGAGTACCCATTCAGCCCTATCAATGTGTGTGACAATTACCATTGGTTTTAGGGAAGGTTGGGATTCTTCTTTATTTGCCTTAGCTTTAGTAATTTCCTTTATTGTTATGGCCGATGCTGCCGGAGTAAGGAGAGAGACCGGTGAACAATCTAAAGTATTAAATAAAATTATCCTGGAATTTTTTGAAGAAAGAAAGATCAGAGATAAAAATTTTGAAGAATTAATTGGACATACTCCCTTTGAAGTTATAGTAGGGGCTTTTATAGGAATTATAATGGCTTGTATATTATATGGTAATTTGAATTTTTAACTTAATAGAAGGAATAAACAAAATTTTGGTCTGAGGTGAATTTATAGGTTTGAAGAAATTAGTAAAAGAGCGTTTGGATATATTGTTGGTGGAAAAGGAATTTTTCGCTACCAGAGAGAAAGCAAAAAGGGCTATAATGGCTGGAGAAGTTTTAGTAGAAGGAGAGAGGGTCACTAAAGTAGGGCTAAGAGTTAAGGTTGATAGTAGTATTTCTGTATTAAAGAAAGAGACTGTTTATGTAAGTAGAGGTGGAGAAAAATTAGAAAAAGCCCTAAAGTTTTTTAATATTTGGGTTAAAGGGAAGAGAGCAATCGATATTGGTGCATCTACGGGAGGTTTTACCGATTGCCTTTTAAAGTTTGGAGCCGAAAAAGTTTACTGTATAGATGTAGGTTATGGACAGTTAGCCTGGAAACTGCAGAAAGATCAAAGAGTTGTAATTATGGATAGAACCAATATAAGATATCTTACTGCAGATAAATTCGATAGTTTATTTAAATTGGCTACTATAGATGTCTCTTTTATCTCCTTGGATAAAGTTTTGCCAGCAGTGTATAATTTACTTAAGGAGAAAGGAGAGGTAGTAGCTTTAATCAAACCTCAGTTTGAAGCAGGTCGGAAGTTCGTTCAAAAAGGTGGATTGGTAAAAAAAGTAGAGGTTCATCAGATGGTAATAAAAAAAGTCGTAGAAGTTTCCCTTAGGTTAGGTTTTAGCATTCAAGGATTGACCTTTTCTCCTCTAAAAGGAGCTTCTGGCAATATTGAATATCTTATCTATTTAACCAAAAATTCTGAAAAAGAGAAGATAAGCTATTTCCCTCATTTAATTGAAGAAGTAGTAGATCAAGCTCACCAAGAACTTTCTCTTAAAAAATAATATATTATAATCTGGTTAAATAATATTTAATTTTATAAAGCAGAGGAGTGGATGAGGAAGTTAAATTAAAGTAAGAGATTATTGGAGTGAAATTCTTGAATATAAGTGAAAATGGAGTTTTAATTTTAAGTTTAATTATTGGTGGAGGGATAATTTGCCTGATTCTGTATCTCAAAATAACTAATTGGTTAAGGACTAAAAAATTAAAGCAGAGATTTTCTAAAAGCAGACAGGCAGAAAAAGAAGCAGAAAAAATATTAAGAAAAAAAGGTTATACCATCATAGATGCTCAAAAAAGTAAACCACTCCATATTAGCATTGGAGATAAGATTCATCGATATTTAGTGCGAATAGACTACCTGGTTAGAAAGAGGGGAAAAGTTTATGTAGTAGAAGTTAAAAGCGGAGAGAAAGTCCCTTATATTACTAACCGAGAGACCCGAAGACAGATGTTGGAATATTATCTTGCCTATCAACCCAATGGTATTATCTTATTAAATATGAAAAATAAGAGTATCTCTGAGGTTAAGTTTCAATTCGAAATAACCTTTCGTCAATGGCTGATAAAGATAGTATATTTCTTAGCAGGAGCAATTTTTACTTTAGTTTTATATTATTTGCTTCAAGTGAGGATATAGATGAAGATAAAATTAAATAGTGTGGGTTTAGTGATTAATTACGAAAAAGAAAAAGCTCAGGAAATAACTAATTGGATAGTTGATTGGTTAAGTTTTAAAAAGATAAAAGTTTATGTGGAAGGAGATAAGGATAAAGGAATTAGAAGAAAAGATTTTAGCTGCACTAACGAAAAATTCTTTAACTCAGTGGATTTGATAATTTCTTTAGGAGGAGACGGAACTCTACTTAGGGCGGCTAAAATAGCTGCTACCGATGGGATTCCAATCTTTGGAGTGAATTTAGGAGGATTGGGTTTTTTAACCCAAATCGGTATCGATAACCTGGAAATATTTTTAGAAAAAATATATCAAGGAAAATGTTTCCTTGATGAGAGAATGATGTTAGATTGCATAGTAAAAAGAAAAGAAAAAGAGATAAAGAAATTTACTGCTTTAAATGATATAGTTATTGGCAAAGGGGCATTTGCTCGCCTAATCTCTTTAGCTACTTATATTAATGATGATTATGTTATCACCTATTCTGCAGATGGATTAGTTATTTCTACTTCTACTGGCTCCACGGCTTATTCTCTTTCTGCCGGTGGTCCCATTGTTAATCCTAATATAAATTCTATGATACTTACTCCTATCTGTCCCCATACCCTATCTGCTCGACCTTTAATTATTGGTGAAAATGATCAAGTAAGAATAACTTTAGAGTTGAGTGAGGAAGAGGTAATGGTTACTATAGATGGTCAGGAAGGTTTTACTTTAGAACCAAAAGATGAAGTAATAGTAAAAAAATCTATTTATAAAACCAGATTAATTGCTTTTAAAGAGAAAAGTTTTTATGCTATTTTACGGGAAAAATTAAGATGGAGTGGCCAGGTAAATAAATAATTAAGGTAACCTAATATAATTAGGTGGATATAGAAATAGATGTTATTTCAATTAAATATAAAAAATATGGCTTTAATAAAAGAATTGAATATAGAATTTGAGGAAGGATTAAATGTCTTAACTGGAGAAACTGGAGCGGGGAAATCCATTATCATAGAAGCAATAGATTTAATTTTAGGAAGCTATGCCGCTTCTGATTTAATTCGAGATGGGGAAGATAGTTTAATAGTAGAAGGACTGTTTCTATTAACTCCACAAGAGAAAGAGATAATAAGTAATTTAAATCCGGATATGGAAATTGTCGATGAAGAAGGGAATTTACTTATTAGGCGGGAAGTTAGTAGGAAAGGACGGAATAAGTGCTGGGTTAACCAGAGGTTGGTAAATTTATCTATGCTTCAGGATATAGGGAATTTTTTAGTTGATTTACACGGCCAGCATAATCATCAATCTCTTTTAGATCCTTCTAAACATATAGATTTGATGGATAATCTGGGAGGAGATGAAATTATAAAATTTAGAAAAGAATTGTTTGGTTCTTATCGATTGTGGCGAGATAAGAAAGAGAAGTTATTTCAATTGATAAGAAATAAAGAAGATAATTTAAAGAGGATAGATTTTTTAAAATATCAATTAGATGAAATAGATAAAGCTTCTTTAGTTAGAAATGAGGATAAAGTTTTAGAAGAGGAAGAAATGGTATTAAGAAATGCGGAGAAAATTATTGAGACGATGGAAAAAGCAAATTTCATTCTCTACGAAGGTGGATTAGAACAGCCCTCATTAAGAGATTCTTTAAATGAAGTATCTATAGATTTGGGGGAAATTGCTTCCTTAGACCAACGGATAGGAAAGATAAAAGAAGATTTAACAGTAATAGGATATCAACTTGAGGATATCGTTAATGAGATTATAAAATATAAAGATAAGATAGATTTAGATCCCCAAAAGTTAAAAGAAGTTGAAGGAAGATTAAATCTGATTAATACTTTAAAAGGTAAGTATGGTTCTACCATAGAAGAAATATTACAATATCGCCAAAAAATACATCAGGAATTAGAAACTATTGATTATAGTGAAGATAGGGTTGAAAAATTAAAAGAAGAAATTAATTCCTTGGAAAATAAGATTTCTAATATTTCCCATAACCTAAGCTTAAACCGGAGAAAGATTGCTGAGGATTTAGAGAAAATGGTAGTGAGGGAATTAGAAGATTTAAATATGAAGAGGTGTCAATTTAAAGTTTCTATCCATCATTATGAAGATAATGAGGGGATAGAAATAGATAGCAAAAAATATAAGATTGGCCCTAAAGGTATTGATGATATTGAGTTTATAATTTCTCCCAATGTCGGGGAAAGACTGCGCCCTTTGGTTCGGATTATCTCGGGAGGAGAAGTATCAAGAATTATGCTGGCTTTGAAATCAATCCTCTCCGAAGTCGATCAAGTTCCCACTTTGATCTTTGATGAAATCGATAGTGGAGTAGGGGCGCGCTTAGGTGAGGTTATTGCTCAAAAATTGAAGAATCTTTCTGAGAGTAGACAGATAATTTGTGTAACCCATTTGCCTCAGATAGCTTGTAGAGCCAAGAGGCATTTTTATATTGAAAAATATGTTTTAAATGATCAGACCGGGATAAGTTTAAAAGAAATGAAGGGGGAAGAACAAATCCAGGAAATTGCTCGTATGTTAGATGGCAATCAGGTTAGTGAGATTACTATCCAGCACGCCCAAAAAATGTTAAATAGATAAATCTAGCGTATAGCGTATAGCGGTAGTGAATAAATAACTAACTAATATGACTGGTAGAATAAGTAGGTAATAAACAATAGGTAGCGGTATTTATGAATGAAAAAGATAATAAAAATAAAGATAAGTGGTTAAAAGAAATTACTAAACAAAAAGAGATTCAGAGTACTTTAAAATCCATAATCCATTCTACTGATGATGCTATTTCCGTAGTAGATGAAAAGGGTTTGCATACTATCATTAACCCTGCTTATACCCGACTTACCGGTTTAACCGAAGAAGATGTATTAGGGAAATCACCTACTATTGATATTGCTGATGGGGGAGAAAGTATGCATTTAAAAGTGCTGAGGACCGGGAAACCAGTACATGGAGTGAGAATGAGAGTGGGTCCTAACCGTAAAGAAGTAATAGTGAATGTTGCTCCAGTTATAGTAGATGGAGTGTTAAAGGGCAGCGTGGCAGTAATTCACGATGTTTCTGAAATTAAATATTTAAATGAAGAGTTAGAGCGAGTTAAAAAAAGGGTTAGACATTTAGAATCAAAATATACTTTTGCAGATATTGTCGGGGAAAGTAGGGGTATGATTATCGCTAAAGAACAAGCGATGAAAGCTGCCCAGACGCCAGCAACTGTTTTGCTTCAGGGAGAAAGTGGAACTGGGAAAGAATTATTTGCTCATGCTATCCACCATGCCAGTAAAAGGAATAATAGACAATTTTTCCGAGTGAATTGTTCTGCCTTAGTGGATACTCTATTGGAGAGTGAACTTTTTGGTTACGAGGGAGGGGCATTTACCGGCGCTAAAAGAACTGGAAAAAAAGGATTATTTGAAGAAGCTGATAAAGGAACTATATTTTTAGATGAAATCGGAGTAATGAGCTTGAATTTACAGGCTAAATTGTTGAGAGTTCTTCAGGAAAAAGAGATTATAAGAGTAGGAGGGAGGAGTCCGGTTAATGTAGATGTAAGAATAATCTCTGCTACCAACATTGACTTAAAAAATGCTGTAAAAGAAGGAAGATTAAGGGAAGACCTTTATTATCGATTATATGTTATTCCTATTTATATCCCCCCTTTAAGAGAAAGAAAGGAGGATATGCCTCTTTTAGTAAATAATCTGATTAGAAAATATAATCAAGATTTTGGTAGGAATGTAAAAGGGATTTTGCCAGAAGCTCTAAATATATTATTGGATTATGCCTGGCCGGGAAATGTTAGAGAATTAGAAAATGTTATTGAAAGAGCAGTAATAAATATGAAATTAAGTGAAGAATTAATTTTACCCAAACATATTCCTCCTTTAATCGATTTATATGAAGTGGGAATAATTAAAGAAAAATTGATTAGTGATTCTAAGACTAGTCATTTCGCTGATTTTGATTTGGGTAAAAATAATCTAAAAAATATAAAGGACCTTACAGAAAGGATTGCCCTAATAAATGCATTGAAGTCTACCAATGGGGACAGTTTAAAGACCGCAAAAAAGTTAGGAATTAGCCTGAGGAGTTTTTATTACAAGATTAAAAAGTATAATATCAAAAAGATATATGAATGCAAGTAAAAGCGAAAAACTTAAGAACATAACTAAAATACTTAATGGATTTAATAAATTAAACCTCTGTCCTTCCTGCGAAAGTAGGTAATTATTAACAAAATATGCAATAAATGCAAAAATATGCAAAAAAGGGTAATAAATATTTGAAAGTAATATCTTGATTTATTTAAAAAAGTAGCTTTTTTAGTCAGCAAAAGCTATTTTTTTTTATTTTATTTTTTACTATAAATTGGCATAGAAATTGCTTTAATAAAAGATATAGGAAGTATATAGGAGATATATATGTATAAAAAATTAAAAATATTAGTAATAAATCCTGGCTCAACTTCTACAGCTATTGCTCTTTTTGAAGATGATAAATTATTGGATAAAGAAATAATCAGACACGGCTTAGAAGAATTGTCGAAGTATAAAAAAATAACCGATCAGCATGAATTTAGAGCAGAAATAATTATTAATTTTTTAAAAAGGAAAAACATTGAAATCAATTCTTTAGATGCGATAGTGGGCAGAGGAGGAGTCTTAAAACCGGTTCATAGTGGAACTTACCAAATAAATGAATTAATGGTGGAAGATTTAAAAGAAAGGCCACGGATAGAACATGCTTCAAATTTAGGAGCAATTATTGCTTATGATCTGGCCCAAAAAGCGGGAGTGCCATCTTTTATTGTTGATTCAGTAGCAGTTGATGAGTTTGAACCGATTGCTCGAATTTCGGGAATGCCTGAGATTGAAAGAGAAAGTTTAGGTCACGCTCTTAGTTTAAAGGCAGCAGCAAGAAGAATGGCTCAAGATTTAGGGAAATCTTATCAAGAACTTAATTTAGTAGTTGTTCATTTAGGAGGTGGAATTTCAGTAAGTGCTCATAGTAAAGGCAGAATGATAGATGTGAACAATGCAAGTGCAGAAGGACCATTTAGTCCTGAAAGAACTGGGGGTTTACCTAGTGCGGAATTGGTAAAACTATGTTACTCCGGAAAATATACTCTCCGAGAAATGTTAAAGAAAATTATCGGACAGGGTGGATTAGTAGCTTATTTGGGAACGAACAATTCTTTAGAGGTAGAAGAAAGAATTAGTAAAGGAGACAAGAAAGCTGAATTATTGTATCAGGCTATGGCCTATCAAATAGCAAAAGAGATAGCAGCGATGGCAGCTGTGTTAAAAGGAGAAGTAGACGCTATAGTTATAACTGGAAACGGAGCAAGAGATAAAGGTGCATTAGGCAAGACTTTTATAGGTTGGATAAAGGAAAGGGTCAATTTTATCGCTCCTATTACTGTATATCCTGGAACTGATGAAATGAAAGCTCTGGCTTTAGGGACAGTCAGGGTATTAAAAGGAGAAGAAGAGGCTCAGGAATATAAGTAAAATGTATTTAAAAATAAAAAATGTAAAGGAGTATAAACAATGTCGATAAATATTGAAGAATTTTATTCTGTTTTAGCTTCGAGAATGAAGGCTTCAACCATACGAGAAACTTTAAAAATAATTCAAAGGTCTAATGTTATATCCTTAGCTGGTGGTATGCCCGATCCTGCTACTTTCCCGGCTAAGGAAATAAACAAGGTAACCCAACAAATATTAACCAAAAATAGTGCTGGTGCCTTACAATACAGCAGTACTGAGGGTTTACCAGAATTAAGAGAATTAATATTAAATTGGTTTTCTGAAGATAATAAAAAAGTAGGGTTAGATAATATTTTAATTACATCGGGTTCCCAGCAAGGTTTAGATCTGGTGAGTAAAGTTTTATTAAACCCCGGAGATATAGTGATAGTAGAATTACCCAGTTATTTAGCAGCTTTAAATGCCTTTCGTAGTTATGGAGGAGAGATGAGGGGTATTTCTATGGATGATGAAGGTGTAGAGGTGGATATTTTAGAAGAGACACTTACTCAACTTAAAAAGGAAGGCCAAAAGGTGAAATTTATCTATACTATTTCAAATTTTCAAAATCCTGCTGGAGTAACTATGTCTTTACCGCGGCGAAAAAGAGTCCTGGAAATAGCTCGAAAATTTGAAGTATTTATTTTAGAAGACAATCCTTACGACAAACTCAGATTCGAAGGAGAACCACTTCCTTCTATTTATTCTTTAGATAATGAGGGTTATGTAATCAGTTTAGGGACCTTTTCCAAGATATTATGTCCTGGTCTAAGATTGGCCTGGGTTTTAGGGGATAAAGAAATTATTGAAAAAATAGTAATTATGAAGCAAGCAACTGATTTGTGCACTACTATTTTAAATCAATTAATTGTTTATGAGTACTGCCGTCAGAACGATATAGATAAGAATATAGAATCAAATATTAAAATTTATAGAAAAAAACGAGATGTTATGTTAAATGCATTAAGCAAATATTTTCCGTCTGAAGCTTCCTGGACTAAACCTGAAGGCGGGTTTTTTGTTTTTGTTACCTTGCCTGAATATATAGATGTGGATGAAATGTTTCCTGAGGCAATTGAAGAGGGAGTAGCCTATGTGAGTGGTTCTGCATTCTTTGCCAATGGTAAAGGGAAAAATACGATGAGACTTAGTTTTTGTTACCCTAAAGAGGAAGATATTGAGGAAGGAATTAAAAGATTAGGAAAAGTAATTAAGAAGAGAATTAAAAATTAAATTAGTATCGAGTATCGAGTATCGAGTATATAGTTATATAGCAAAGAAAGAAAGAAAGAAAAAAGAAGAAGAAAGAATTAAGAAGACAGGCGAGACGCCTGTCCTACGGGCAGACACTATTTTAATTGGCGAATTGGTAAATTGGTCAATTGGTAAATTGGCGAATTGGTGAATTGGGAAATCGGCTAATTGGTAAATTTTTAATAAAGAGGTGACAAGAAAAATGTTAAGAACTTTTAATGAAGTTTTAGAAAAGGCTAAACATTATGGACCTAAAAAAATGTCAGTAGCTGCTGCTCAAGCTGAAGATGTTTTACGAGCAGTGGAAGCTGCTCGACAGGAAGGATTAACTAATTCAATATTAGTGGGTGATAAAAAGGAAATTATTCAAATAGCTAATAAAATGGGTATTGATCCTACCAATTACGAAATAATAGACCAAATAGATAAAGCTGAAGCTGCCCGGTGTGCGGTAGAATTAGTCCGCAATAAAAAGGTTTCTATATTAATGAAAGGAATGATGGGAACTGCCAGAATTTTAAAAGCTGTTTTAGATAAAGAAGTTGGTTTACGAACTGATAGAATACTCAGTCATGTCTATACCCTGGAGATTAAAAATTATGATCGTCTACTTACTATGACTGATGGAGCTATGTGCATCAGTCCAGATTTGAAACAAAAAGCTCAGATAATTCAGAACGCTATCTATTACGCTCATTCATTAGGAATAGAAAAACCTAAAGTGGCAGTTGTTACAGCAGTGGAATTGATAAATCCTGATATGCCAGCTACTATAGATGCAGCTTGTTTATCTAAAATGAGTGAGAGGGGACAGATTGTGGGGGGGATAGTGGATGGACCATTAGGTTTTGATAATGCTATTTCTAAGGAAGCTGCTTTACATAAAGGCATCGAAAGCCCAGTTTCGGGAGAAATAGATATAATATTAGTACCAAATATTGAAGCAGGGAATATTTTTGCCAAGGGTTTAGTTTATTTAGCTAAAGCAGTACCAGCAGGACTACTTTTGGGTGCAAAAGCTCCTGTAGTATTAGTTTCTCGGTCTGACAGTGCACAATCAAAATTATATTCTATTGCTCTGGGAGTATTAATGAGTGAGATGACTGAAATTAAACCGAATCAGATGATCTAAGAAAGGTGATATTTTTATGGCCAAAGATTATAAAATATTAGTAGTAAATCCTGGCTCAACTTCTACCAAAGTAGCCTTGTTTTCTAATGAACAATTGTTATTTGAAAAAAAGATTAAACATAGCAATGAAGAATTATCCATTTTTCATAAGATTATCGATCAATACGAATTTCGGTTAGAGATAATTTTAAATTTCTTAAAAGAAAAGGGGATTGACTATTCAACTCTTGATGCGGTAGTGGGAAGAGGAGGGCTACTAAAACCTATTGCCAGTGGAAGCTATCGAGTTAATGAAAAGATGTTAGAAGACCTCCGTAAGGGAGTAAGCGGTGAACATGCTTCTAATTTGGGAGGAATACTTGCTTCTGGAATTGCCAAAAAGTTATCTATTCCTGCCTATATAGTCGACCCGGTAGTAATTGATGAAATGAAACCTATTGCCAGAATTTCTGGTATGCCAGAAATTCCACGGGTTAGTATCCTCCATGCTTTAAATCAGAAAGCAGTTGCTCGAAAAGCAGCTTTAGATTTAGGCAAAAATTATGAGAAAGCAAATTTTGTTATAGCTCATCTGGGTGGAGGAATTTCAGTTGGGGTACACTGCAAGGGTAAGATTATTGATGTTAATAATGCACTTAATGGAGAAGGTCCTTTTACTCCGGAAAGGAGTGGTGGAGTTCCGGTTGGCGCCCTGGTTGAACTTTGTTTTTCTGGTAAATTTACTAAAGACGAAATTATGAAAAAGATAAAAGGTAAAGGTGGATTAGTAGCTTATTTAAATACTAATGATGTTAGAGAAGTGCTAAACAGGATTAAACAGGGAGATAAAAAAGCCAAGCTGATATTAGAGGCTATGGCCTACCAAGTAGCTAAAGAAATCGGAGCAGGAGCTACAGTATTAAAAGGTCAAATAGACGCTATTATTCTAACTGGCGGAATAGCCTATGCCAATGAATTTATTAATATGATAAGAGACAGAGTAAGCTTTTTATCTTTAGTTATGATCTATCCTGGCGAGGAAGAAATGTTAGCTTTGTGTAATGGCACCTTAAGAGTTCTGAAAGGTGAAGAGGTGGAAAAAATATATTGAGTAAACGTATAAAGATATTTGTGGGAGGCTTTGGAAGTGGAAAAACAGAAATTGCTATTAATTATTCGATATACTGTCGAAAAAATTACCGTCAGGTCGCTATTGTAGATTTAGATATTGTTAATCCTTATTTTAGAACTCGAGAAGCGAAAGATGCCTTAAACCTTAAAGATATAAAGGTAATTGCTCCTGAAGGAAAATTATTTTATGCTGATTTACCCCTAATTTCTCCCGAAATAAAAGGTTTAATCCAAGATGCAGATTATCATTTGATTCTTGATGTAGGAGGAGATGATATAGGTACAGTCGTTTTGGGTAACTTTAAATCTTTCCTTAGAGATTTAGATTATGAAATGTTACTGGTTGTAAATTCTTACCGACCTTTTACTCAAAGTATACCCCAAATTAAACAAATGGCCCAAGAGATAGAAAATACATCTCGACTAAAAATTAGCGGAGTAGTAAGTAATCCTAATTTAAGCACCCAAACCGATGAAGAAATAATTAAGCAAGGACATATATTAATAAAACGAGCTGCACAGAAATTAAAATTGCCCCTCAAATTTATTTGTATAGATGAACGATTTTCTCAAAAGCTCAAAACTGAAAATTTTAAGGAAACAGTATTTTATATAAAACGTTTTATGAAATTGCCCTGGGAATAATTCTATAAATAAGGAGGAAATGGGATGGCAAAAATTATAATAGACCAGGAAAGATGTAAAGGATGCGAGTTATGCATTCCAGCTTGTCCTAAACACATTATTATTATGTCCGAAAATTTTAATAAAAAAGGCTATCATCCTACTAAACAGATTAAACCAGAAGAATGCACCGGCTGTGCTTTTTGTGCTTTAACTTGTCCCGATGTTGCGATTGAGGTATTTAAATAAGTAAAATATTTAAAAATTAAACTTAGATTTATTACCAGGAGGTTAGAAAATGGCAGAAAAAATATTAATGAAAGGAAACGAAGCTATTGGAGAAGCAGCAATTTGTGCTGGTTGCCGATATTATTTTGGTTATCCCATTACCCCTCAAAGCGAATTAACTGCTTATATGGCGAAAAAATTATTGAAAATGAAAGATGCGTCTTTTGTGCAAGCTGAAAGTGAATTAGCAGCAATAAATATGGTCTATGGAGCTGCTTCTACTGGAGTAAGAGCTATGACTTCATCTTCCAGTCCAGGAATAAGTTTAATGCAAGAAGGGATTTCCTATATTGCTTGTTCTGAAGTGCCTTGTGTAGTGGTCAATATGATGAGGGGTGGTCCAGGTTTAGGAGATATTCAACCAGCGCAAGGTGATTACTTTCAAGCTACCAAAGGTGGAGGACATGGAGATTATCATTTAATTGTCCTTGCTCCTTCTTCCGTTCAAGAATTAGTTGATTTAACTATGGATGCTTTTGATTTAGCAGATAAATATAGAAATCCCGCAATGATATTAGGAGATGGTCTTTTAGGGCAAATGATGGAAGCAGTAGAATTCAAAGAAAGACCAAAAGTTGATTTACCATCTAAAGAAAGTTGGACTTTAGTCGGATGCAAAGGAAGAAAACCACATCGGATTGTTTCTTTTGATTTGAATCCTTCAGTACTAGAAAAGATGAATTTAGTAATAAATGAAAAATATAAAAAACTTAAAGAACATGAAGTTAGATATGAATCCATAAATATAGAAAATGCAGATTTGATAATTGTTGCTTATGGAACAGTTGCTCGGATTGTAAAAACTGTAATTCAGAAGGCAAAAAAAGAAGGGATTAATATTGGATTGATTAGGCCGATTACCTTATTCCCTTTCCCCGAAAAGATAATTAGTAAAACTGCTGAGAGGATAAAGAAATTTTTGGTAGTAGAGATGAGTTTAGGCCAAATGATAGAAGATGTTAAATTAGCAGTAAATGGAAAGGCGGAAGTTAATTTCTATGGAAGATGCGGTGGAATAATTCCTACACCAATAGAAATTTTAAAAGAATTAAATAAATATTTATAAATATTTAAATAAAGATTCCTTTTTGAAAAGAATATTGGAGGTGTATGGTATATTATGAAGAAAGTATTTGGGCGACCAGAATCTTTAACTGAAACTCCTTTTACTTATTGCCCCGGCTGCCATCATGGCATTGCTCATCGATTGGTAGCTGAGGTGTTAGATGAATTTGGAGTTAGAGAAAATACTATAGGAGTTTGTCCGGTAGGATGTTCCGTCTTTGCTTATCTATTCTTTAACTGTGATATGATATGCGCTGCCCACGGAAGAGCCCCTGCCATTGCCACTGGCATTAAAAGGTCAAAACCAGACTCTATAGTTTTTACTTATCAAGGTGATGGAGATTTGGCCTCAATTGGTACTGCGGAAATAGTACATGCTGCTAATAGAGGTGAAAATATTACGGTAATTTTTATAAATAATGCTATCTTTGGAATGACTGGGGGACAAATGGCTCCTACTACCTTGGTGGGACAAGTAACTCAAACTTCTCCATATGGTAGAGATCCAAAGACTATGGGATATCCCATAAAAATAGCTGAGATGTTATCCACACTTAAAAGTGCTACTTATATTTCTCGGGTAGCTTTAAATAAACCCGCCAATATAATAAAAGCTAAAAAGTCAATCAAAAAAGCATTTCAAGTACAATTAGATGAAAAGGGATTCTCTTTGGTAGAAATTTTATCTGCCTGTCCCACTAATTGGGGTTTAAGCCCAATTGAAGCATCTAAATGGTTAGAAGAAAATATGATTCCCTATTATCCTTTAGGTGAATTTAGAACTCCTGAGGAGGTGGCTTAGATGTTAGAAGAAGTTATTATTGCCGGATTTGGCGGTCAAGGAGTAATGTTAATGGGTAGATTATTAGCTTATGCTGGAATGTTAGAAGGAAAAAATGTTGCTTGGATGCCTTCTTATGGTCCAGAGATGAGAGGAGGTACGGCTAATTGTACTGTAATAATTTCTTCTGAGGAAATTGCTTCTCCAGTGGTACCTTATCCTAATTCAATTATTGTTATGAATAAACCATCTTTAGATAAATTTGAAGCAACGGTCCAGAAAGATGGATTAATAATATTAAACGAATCTTTAATAGATCAAAAGGTAAACAGAGATGATGTTGCTATAGTTAGAGTTCCAGCAAATGATATAGCTAACAAGTTAGGAAATTTACGAGTCGCCAATATGGTTGCTTTGGGCACCTATGTTAAAAAATCTGGAGTAGTAAAACTAAAAACCATATTTAAGGCTTTAGAAAAGGCTCTGGCTGGACGGAACCAAAAGTTGATAGATTTAAATAAAAAGGCATTGAAACAAGGGGAAGAATTAGTTAAAGAGTGATAAAAATAGTTTTATGGTGCGTGGGCGAGGTGTATTGCCTAATACACTAAACACTAAACGCTAGGATACGATATACCAGATACGAAATATGATATACTAATTATGAAAGGGGATTAATTAATGATTAATGAAAAAAGATTGATAGAAAGTTTTATGGAATTAGTAAGGATAGACAGTATATCCAGAGAGGAAAGGAATATAGCTGATTTTTTAATAGAAAAATTAGAAAATTTAGGATTAGAAGTTATAGTAGATCAAGCTGGTGAGAAGGTAGGAGCTAATTCGGGTAATATAATAGCTAAATTAAATGGTAATACTAAAGTGGCTACTCCTATTATGTTTGCCGCTCATATGGATACAGTTGTCCCAGGAAAAAATATTAATCCTCTTCGAGAAGGAGAAAAGATAATTAGTACAGGAGAAACAATTTTAGGAGCAGATGATAAAGCAGGAATAGCTGCTATATTGGAAGCTCTCCATCTTATTAGGGAAAATAATATTCTCTATGGTGATATAGAAATTTTATTTACTATATGTGAAGAAGTAGGTTTATGTGGAGCAAAGAATTTAGATGTTTCGCAATTAAAAGCCCAAATAGGTTTTATTTTGGATGCGGGAGGGCAAGTAGGACAAATTATTATTAGTGCCCCTTCCCAGAATTCTCTCGACTTTACTATTCGAGGAAAATCTGCTCATGCTGGTGCGAATCCCGAAGAGGGGATTAATGCTATTCAGGTGGCTGGAGTGGCTCTTTCTCGGATGAAGTTAGGAAGGATTGATGAGGAAACTACAGCCAATATTGGAATTATTTCAGGAGGAAAAGCTACTAATATTATTCCTGATGAAGTAATATTGAAGGGAGAAGTCAGGAGTAGAAATGAAGGAAAATTAGAAAAATATACTAAAGAATTAAAAAAAACAACCGAAGATGCCGCTCAAGAATTTAAAGCGAGAGCAGAGGTAAAAATTAATAGGGAGTACCATTGCTACAATTTGTCCCCCGATGATCAGGTAGTTAAAATAGCAAGGAAGGCAGCAAAAGATATAGGATTACAGTCATTGTTACGTCCCAGTGGTGGGGGAAGTGATGCCAATGTATTTAATAAAAAAGGTCTCCCTTCAGTTGTTTTAGCAGTGGGTATGGAAAAGGTACATACGATTGAAGAATATATTCTTATTAAGGAATTAAAAAATGCCACAGAATATATTCTATCTATTATAAAAACTGTAGCCTTCGGAGAAAAATTGGATGACTAAAGAAGATTCTTTTCAGGAAAATACTTTATCTTCTATTTATAGGTATAAAGGAAGGATTATTAATCTTCGTCAGGATAAAGTAAAACTTCCTGATGAGCGGGTAACTATTCGAGAAATAGTGGAACATCCTGGAGCAGTAGTTATTTTAGCTCTAACCGATAAAAAAGATATAGTGATGATTAGACAATTCAGAAAACCTGCCGAAGAAGTTTTATGGGAGCTACCAGCAGGAACTGTTGAATCGGGAGAAGATTTAGTTAGTTGTGCCAGAAGAGAATTAGAAGAGGAGACTGGTTATTATCCCCGGAGGATTAAAAAGTTAATAACTTTTTTCTCCACTCCCGGTTTTTGCAATGAAAAAATTACCCTCTTTTTAGCAGAAGATTTGGAAAAAAGAAATAAAAAAGAAGATTTAGATGAATTTATTAAAATCAAACTTATTAATTTAAAAGAAGCTTTAAAATTAATAAAAGAAAATGTTATTAAAGATGCTAAGACGATCATAGGAATACTTTATTTCGTATCGAGTATCGAGTATACAGTATATAGCGAAGAAAGAAGAAGACAGAAGCCAGTATTCGGAAGCCAGAAGTAGGGGCGTATTGCATACGCCCTCAATAACTACAATATATAATACACTAAGGATAAGGCTATAATTAAAAAATGAAGAAATATTTTATGGATTTACATGTACATATTGGAAGAAGCAATAATGGAGCTCCTGTAAAAATAACTGCCTCCAGAGAATTAACTTTTGCCAATATTGCTCGAGAATGTAAGTATAGAAAAGGGATTGACATTGTAGGTATCGTTGATTGTGCTTCACCTGAAGTTATTGATGACATTTCCCAATTAATTAATAATGGGGAAATGAAACCTTTAAAAGAAGGAGGCTTAATTTATCAGGATAAAGTAACTATTATTTTAGGTTCAGAGATTGAAACTAAAGAAAAAGATGGGGGATCTTCCCATCAGATAGCTTATTTTCCCTATTTTGAAGATATAAAAGAATTTAGTAAAGCTCTATCTCTTTTGGTTACGAATGTAAGTTTAAGTTCTCAAAATTGTAAAATTAGTGCTCAAGAGGCTTTTCAAATTATAAACCAGCTAGGGGGAATTTTAATCCCCGCTCATGCCTTTACTCCCCATAAAAGTGTTTATGGGAATTGTGTAAAAAGATTAGGAGAGATGTTTAGTAGGTCTACCTTAAAAAAGATTCCAGCTATAGAATTGGGATTGAGTGCAGATACAGAAATTGCTGACCGATTGAAAGAACTGGCTAAATTTACCTTTCTAACTAATTCAGATGCTCATTCTCTACCTAAGATTGGTAGAGAATATAATATAATAGAGCTGGAGAAAGCTAATTTTAAGGAGATGCTTTTAGCCTTACAGAGAAAAGAGGGAAGAAAGATAACGGATAATTATGGTCTCGACCCTAAATTGGGTAAATATCATCGAACTTTTTGTGAAATTTGTAATTATACTTCTGATAGTAATCTACCAGTGTATAAGTGCGAAAAATGCGGGAGTGATAAAATAGTAAAAGGTGTTTTTGATCGAATTGTAGAAATTGGAGATTATCAACAATCTTTTTCTCCTCCTCATCGACCACCTTATTATCATCAGGTTCCTTTAGAATTTGTACCTGGAATAGGTAAAAAAACACTGAATAAATTATTTAATTATTTTGGTACCGAAATGAATATATTACATAAGGCTTCATATCAGGAAATCAGTCAGGTGGTTGGATTTAAAATTGCGCAAAATATAATTTTAGCCCGAAAGGGACTTTTAAAGTTAAGTCCCGGAGGTGGAGGAAGATATGGGAAAGTTAAACAAAAAGAAAAAATTTATAAAGAAGAATATTTACAATTAAATTTTTAAACTTTATTTACTAATTTCTTTCTAAAAAATAAAGAAAATCGCTTTAAGCTAGTTGATTTATATCGAGAATAATCAACTAGTATTTTTTTTAAAATATTTTTATAAAAAAAGAGGAAAATTGAAATTTATGTAGAATATATTAATACAAAGGAAAATTGGAGAGTTTTTTAAAAAAATAATTGTTAATTAGGTAATATAACAATATGTAGGTGAATTATAGTTGAGATTTTCATCTGATTTACTGGAAGAAATAAGAAATCGTTGTGATATTGTAAATATAATTTCAGAGTATGTACATTTAAAAGCAGCGGGGAAAGGATTTAGAGGATTATGTCCTTTTCATGAGGAAAAAACCCCTTCTTTTATGGTTAGCCCTGAGAAGCAATTATTTCATTGCTTTGGATGTGGTGAAGGGGGGAATGTTTATAATTTTATTATGAAATATGAGAAAGTTAGCTTTTTTGAAGCGGTAGAGATGTTAGCTAAAAAATCGGGTGTATCTCTTCCTGCGAATGAAGAGAAAGAAAATATTCTTTATAGAAAAAAAGAAAGGCTATCTAAATTAAATAATTTAGTAGCAAATTATTATCGAGAAGGTTTATTTCGAACTCCTCAGGGGGAAAAAATACTAAATTATCTTAAAAAAAGAGGGATTAACGATAGCACTATCGAAAAGTATAAATTAGGTTATGCCTCTGCGGGCTGGGATGTGTTAACGGATTTTTTAAAGAAAAAAGGTTATTCTTATGAAGATTTAATTAAGGTTGGCTTAATAAAAAAGAGCAAAACAGAAGGAAAATTTCTTGATTATTTTAGAGATAGGATAATTTTCCCCATCTTTGATTTGCAGGGGAGGATAATAGGCTTCGGAGGCAGGGTTTTAGATGATTCCTTGCCTAAATACATAAACTCACCGGAAACATTGATTTATAATAAAGGGAGCAACTTATATAGTTTAAACTTTGCCAAAGAAGATATTCGGAAAAACAATAGTGCAATTATTGTAGAAGGTTATACTGATGTTTTAATAACTCAGCAATATGGATTTAATAATGTGGTAGCTTCCTTAGGGACAGCTTTAACTATCAAACAAATAGACTTAATAAAACGATTTACAGATACAGTTTTGATCGCTTATGATGCAGATTCAGCAGGGAATATGGCGACTTTAAGAAGTTTAGATTTGCTGGTAAAATCTGGTCTGGAAGTGAAAGTAATAGACTTGCCTCCAAGTTTTGACCCAGCGGATTTTTTAATTAAGGCAGGGAGAAAATCTTTTCAAACTTTAATTGAAGAATCTCTTTCTTTAATAGATTATAAGCTGAAACTTTTATATTCCAAATATAGTCTTAAAACTATAAAAGGAAAGGTAAAAATTATTAAAGAAATTTTACCTACCCTGGGTGTAATAGGTAATGAAATTGAGTTGAGAGCTCAAATAAAAAAGTTATCGGAAGAGCTAAAATTATCTGAAGAAGCAATTTTAATTGAACTAAAAAAATACCAGAGAGGGTCAAAAGATTCTTCTTATAGTTTTGTTAGACTGGATTCTGAGTCCGGAAATGTTAAAGCCGAAAAGATTCTCATTGGATGTATGTTAGAGGATGAAGAAATTGCTCAGAATGTTTTAAAAAAGTTGAAGGTAGAAGATTTTTCAGTCTTGTTACATCGACAAATTGTAGCAGTAATTATTAAAATTTTAAAAGATGATAAAAAGATAGATTCTCAAAAAGTTATGGAATATTTAGATAATGATAAAGCGGCAAAATTAATTTCTAAGATTTCAATGGAAGAAATTATAACCCTTGATGAAAAAATAATCTCAGGATATATAGATACTATAAATAATTTTAAGTTAGTTCAAGAGAGAAAAAATCTTGAGGAAAAAGCAAAAATGCTTGATGAAAAGATAAAAAAATCTGAAAAGATAGAAGAAAATGATTTAAAAGAATTAAGGAAAATCGGTCAACAGTTAAAAAGTCAAAAGTAGATTAATATTTTTTATTTACTTTTAAAATTTATTTAAAGAGGTAATTTTATTTTTACATTTAAGAAGGAAGGCTTGGGGAATGGGAAAAAACAAGATAATCGAAGCATTAATTAAAGAAGGGAAAGAGCAAGGCTACTTAACTTATAAGAAAATAGAAAAATTTTTAGCAGATGATATTGTAGATGTAAATAAAATAGAATATTTATATGATATTCTTAGTGAATCTGGAATTGATTTAGTTGAAACTGAAGAAGAGGGGAATTTGCTGGCCAAAGATAAAGGCATTGAACAGCAAGATAAAACAAGTTCTACCTCTAAAGAGGAAATTGATTTAGAAATAGAAATATCGAAAGAATTAGAATTAGATGACCCTGTAAAGATGTATTTAAAGGAAATTGGACAGATAAAACTTTTAAAAGCAGATGAAGAAATAGACTTAGCTACCAGGATGCAAAGAGGAGATCATAAAGCTAAGAAAAAATTAGTAGAGTCAAATTTAAGATTAGTAGTAAGTATTGCTAAAAGATATGTAGGAAGAGGGATGTTATTTTTAGATCTTATTCAAGAAGGTAATATGGGTTTAATAAGAGCAGTGGAGAAATTTGACTATAAAAAAGGATATAAATTTAGTACTTATGCTACCTGGTGGATAAGGCAGGCAATTACTCGAGCTATAGCAGATCAAGCTAGAACCATTCGAGTTCCTGTTCATATGGTAGAGACTATTAATAAATTAATAAGGGTATCACGCTATCTCTTACAGGAGTTAGGACGAGAGCCGACTATTGGTGAAATAGCTGAACAGATGGAAATTTCTAAAGATAAAGTAAGGGAAATATTAAAAACTGCTCAAGAACCTGTTTCTTTAGAGACTCCAATCGGGAAAGAAGAAGACAGCCATTTAGGAGATTTTATAGAAGATAAGGACTCACCAGCTCCTCCCAAAATTGCTTCTCATACTCTTCTCAAAGAGCAGTTAGACGATGTCTTAAAGACATTAACTTATCGAGAGAAGAGAGTATTAGAAATGAGATTTGGAATTGCTTCTGGTCATCCTCATACCTTGGAAGAAGTTGGTAAAGTGTTTGGAGTCACCAGAGAGAGAATTCGTCAGATTGAAGCGAAGGCATTAAGGAAATTGAGACATCCCAGCAGAAGTAAAAAATTAAAAGATTATTTAGAATGAACTAAACTAAATATTTAAAAATATATTTTTTAATTCTATAAAATTATTGACTCGAATATGGTTTTTGAGTATAATTACTTGTGACTTTCCTCGGTAGCTCAACGGTGGAGCATCCGGCTGTTAACCGGAGGGTTGTAGGTTCGAATCCTACCCGAGGAGCCAGACAATTCCAGCCCTTTGGCCTTTTGCTGAAGGGCTTTTTTATTTTTAAAGAAAAGAAGGATTTAATCATTTTATCTTAAGAGGAACTGCCTTATTGAACTTAATAACTAGAATTAAAAA
>Ga0315284_10001934_pt1 | contig 29650 bp, 21 predicted proteins | sample YL17G09_16_MG_FD_203696 | JGI IMG/M metagenome (GOLD analysis project Ga0315284, IMG submission 203696) | Sediment microbial communities from Yellowstone Lake, YNP, Wyoming, USA - YL17G09_16 | ecosystem: Environmental > Aquatic > Freshwater > Lake > Sediment | place: USA: Wyoming | collected...
CCTGTCAAAGAGCAGGTTGATCGCCTTGAAAGCGTCATTAAGCCGCCCGTCGATGAAGTAGCCCGCGGGACCCTTGGCCACCTTGCCGGCCGGTTCGATCTGGGCCGCCACCTTCGCAAAGTCGGCTTTCAGCGCCGCGTCCAGCGGATCGACTTTGATGCCCAGGTACTCGGCAAGCACGTCCTGGCCCATGTCATAGGGCCGAATCGGCGTTCCGTCCTGTTGCCGCGTCCACTCGTTGTCCGGGTAGTGCGTCTCACCCAGCAGGTAGCGGATGAGTCCCATCTTGGGTTGTGCCAACGCCACGTAGAAGGAGCCGGGGGGGTATATCACTCCGTCCTGCGTGGTGAAGCCTTTCGCCGACTGCATCACTTCAATGCCTTGGTTCAGCAGTGCGTTGATCAACTTGTAAAGCGTGAGCGGGTCATTCTGGTTTGCCGAGATCGCATAAGCCGCCGGCTTGCCTTTGGCGCCCCGCTCCGTCTGCCGGGTCGCCTTCAGATAGGTATCCCAGACGATGGTTTCGGAATTGCGCGCCACGCAGTCCAGCAACCCCCAGGCCGCGACCTTCTGGCGCTCGACGATGTCCCGCAGACGCCACCACCCGCCCGGCCACGGATCCGGGAAGTTCATCTGTTCCTGGCTCGGGTGCTCGAGGTTTCGCGCCCCACTCGTGATCTGGCTCGGGTCGATGTAGAGCGGCGTCGCCAGCCGTGCGCTCGCCGATTCGGTCAGCATTCCGGCGATGTTGTGGAACGGGGTGATCCAGTGGAACCCGAAATGGCCCCATCCCGAATACTGGCCGTTATTCATCACCCCCGACAGCCCGGCCTCTTCTGCCTTGTTCGCCATCTCGGCGCCGTACCACGCCGCTTCCCGCCATACCAGCGGATCGGCCAGGGGACGAACCGGCTCCGCGTAGGGCGGGTAGAAAATTCGTGCGCCATAGCTGCCCATGTGATGGAAGTCGAAGTATGCCTGGGGCTTCCACTCCGTGAAGAGCACCTTGCCTGCGTACTGCGACTCCTTCATGTTCATGGTGAGGGCATCGCGGTTGTTATCGTGGCCGACATATTTGTTGTACAGCCACGGCGGCGCCGCCCCCTCATATTCGGTCCCGAGATACTTGTTGTAAAAGTCGGCCACCATGATCTCGCCGTCCGGATTGAAGCAGGGAATGAGCAAGAATATGGCGTTGTCGAGGATGCGCTGCGCCTCAGGATCGGACCGCGTCAGGAGGTCGTAGGCTAGCTCGGGCGACATCTGAGTACCGCCGATCTCGGTGGCGTGCATGCTCATCGTCATTGCGACCAGCGGCCTGCTCACCGCCGCGATCTTCCTCGCCTCGGCTTCCGGAATCCCGCGCGGATCGCTGAGCTTAAGATTATTCTGCCGCAGCGTTTCCAGATTTGTCTGGTTTGCCGGCGACGTGAAAATGCACAGGAGGAAGGGATTGCCCATCTCGGTCGGGCCCATGTTGATGACCTTGAGCTTGCCGCCGCTCTCTTTCTCCAGAAGCCGGTAGTACTCCACCAGTTTGTCCCAGCGCGCGATCTTTCTGTCGGCGCCCATCCGGAAGCCGAAAAACTTCTCAGGTGACGTGACCTGGCTCTGCGCCTGAACATTTCGGGTCGGGAGCTCTGAACCGGCAAACGCCAGTGCCACCAGGATGGGAAGCGCCCAAATAACTCTCCATGCCCTTTTCATCGGAATCCTTCCATAGTCTAATTTCTGCGAATCTGGATGATTCATGAAGAACTGTAGTAACGCGTGCAATACCTTACAGAGCTGCGGCCGCAATGGAGCAGGTCATAACCTGCGGATTGCACAGAATGATATATAGACAAGCCCCCCGCTTGCTTGCGCGCGCGGCTCTGTTCGCACTTGCCGGCGAGTCTGCGCATTTTACTCATGAGTCATTGACCTCCGGCAATGCCGGAGGCTTGATTTGTGAACCGCTCAAAGCGGTTCTGTGCCGCACCTTCGGCGCTCGGAGCCGGGACCCGATCCCAAGAATGCAGCTTGTTTGGATTATCCATCCTACCGGATTCAGCTTCTATCGCTTCACCTCGCAACCTTTCCTCTTCCTTTTCAGGATTCGAATACGGGCGGTTGACTAGACCTCACCCGGAGGGATTCGCACCCTCTTGACAGAGACTCGTTTCCAGGTCTCCGGCTAATCTCGTTCCGCTCCTCCGGGGCTCGAATCGTGAGCAGGGGAACACAGCCGGACTGTGTTCCCCTCTATGAGAGGCTCGAGATTAGAAGTTGATCCGCATGACGATCTGGATCAGCCGTCCGCCCGGATCCTGTTGCTCATCCGCATCCCTGTAGGCCGACGTCACCTGGCCGCTGCTCAGGCCTCCGACGCTGCTGACGCCGTAGAAGTTGATGTTGTTGAAGGCATTCAGGAATTCACCTCGTAACTCGAAGTTCTTGGTCTCCGAGAACCGGATCCTCTTGACCAGGCTCAGATCGAAGCGCATGAACCCCGGGCCTCTGAAATAGTGATGCAAGGGCGCGCAGTCCCCGGCCACGGTCTGATAGCAGCCGCCGCTGTTTGCCGGCGCGACGAAGCGTCCCGTGGGCGGCCCGTACGTAAAGCCCGAAGCGGTATACGAGTAAGCCTTATAGGACTGGTCGAGGATGTCCTGCGGGATGTAGTAAATCCTCTTGTTGGCATCATCGAACCGCAGCCCGACTGAATTCCTGAGTTCCTCGTCTGTCATGCCGACCAGCCTCACGTTGCCGAGATCTAGCAGGTTGCAGCACTGGATGCGCGTTGTGCCATGAAACTCCCAGCTGCCGATGATGCGGTCGAGCCACCCATGGGAATGGCTCAAGAGCAACCTCCCGCTCCCGATCGGCAGCTCGTAGAGCCAAGTTCCCTTGAAAGCATGCGGCAAAGTGTCGCCAAGGTCCGTTACCCGCGATCTGCGGAACGAAAGCATCGACGAGCTGAAGCTCTTGGCGAAGGTGTAGTTGGCGTTGACCATCACCCCCTTCGATATGCGGCGGCGTATTTCCACCTGCATCCCGTCATACTTGCTCCAGCCGCCATTCTGGTAGATGTAGGCGCCACCGCGCAGGTAGGGATTGACCATGAAAAAGTTATCCGGCAATCCAGCAGCCTTGGCGTTGGCGCGGAGGTTGGCATCTCCATCCAGGGAGCTCGCGAGGGCGCCGGCGTTCGCGTTGTAAGTGTTCAGGTAGTTGTTGTAGGTGGCATTGGTGAAGAATCCGCCCTGACTGGTGCCCAATTTGGCAGTAGTGTAGTTGGCCGGATCGTTCGGGTTCAAGGTCCCACCGAGATACGCGATCGTGATCGGTAAGGGAAAGGTTCCCGTACCCGGTCCGTAATAGCGGAAGTTCGTTCCGCGCCCCGCCGCCAGGTTCGCATACAGGTTTTTTTGGGCCAGCCAGAACTCGTCCAGCCACCCGTTCTCATGGATGTTGAACTCATTGAGATTATAGCTTGTTATGCCTTGGAGGCTCTTGTTGCCGACATAACGGACCTCGATCGCCGTATCTCTAGTGATCTCCCGCTGCAAGCCGAACGACCAAGAAATGGTATAGGGCGTACGAATGTCGGGAGAAAAGGTGCGGACCTGACTTGCGATCGACGGGGTGAGTGGATACGACGGCTCCTTCTCGAAAGGCGGCGGACCGAGAAGGCTCTTGTTCCTCATTAGGAGCGGGTAGGTTTGGCCTGCTGGGATCAGGTTCCCGAGAGCTTCGCTGCGGCTGGCAGTGATACTGCCGCCTGGGTTAGAGCTGAAGCAACCGTCGTAGAGAGCCATCGATGCGCGGTTGTATGCGACCGAGAATCCGCCACGGAGCACGGTCTTAGACCCTTCACCGAGGATTTTCCCGAGCAAGCCGCCCTTTGGCTGCGGGCTCCAAGCAAAGCCGACACTCGGGGCGATCGCCTTGTTGTCCTGATGGTAGGCAGGATCGCCCGGATTGTATTTGTAAAGTTGCGTGGGCACACCGCCGGACGCGCCCGGCTTGAAGAGGCTGTTATATCCAGAGGGCCCCCAAACTTCGGCCGTCGTGGCCCACGAGTAGGAGCCGTTGAGCGGAACCCATGGCCTCTGGAACTCCCAGCGCACACCATAATTGAGCGTCAGCTCCTGACGCACGCGCCACGCATCCTGCGCGAAAAAGCCCATTTCGCGCTGGTGGGCACGCTGTGTATAGGGTCCCATGTATTCGTATTGATTGGTATCTTCGTTCAGGTAAGCGGTGGCAGAGATGGTGGTGATACGCCCGGTCATGGCCGCGTACAGAGCCGCAGCGGAACTGATCTGCGACGTGGTCGCCCCCGGGAAATTTTTTGTGCCATTGCTAGAATCAAACATGGCATATGCGGGGTCGTAGGCGCTTGGCAGCCCAAAGGCGACCGAGGGCAATATCGTCCTAGTGTATCGCCATGAGCCTACGTCCATCCAGGAGCCGCCGTAGCTGATGCTGTGTAAACCCTTGTTCCAGAACATCGTATCCTCGAACATAGTAACCGGCGTGGTACGACGTAATTGAATGGGTTGGCTATAGGCGGCGACGGTGTAACTGGGCGTAAAACGAAAGCCGTCGTAATTGGCCACTGGTCCAGAGAAGAGGGATTCATTCACATTAGAAGCCCAGAGCATGCCGCCGCCCCTGATGCCGACACGCCCTTCATTAACCAGTCTGGATGTAAGGGTCGAGCGCATCGCAACCGAAGTGGAGAAGCGGTTCCCGCCGTTAGTGCCGTAGACCGGGAAGCCCGGGTACTGCGGATCCCTGCCGTTGAACATGTCAACGCTGTAATCCCAATACGAGTAGTTCCAGCTCGCCTCCAGATGATGCCTGCTCGTCAGATTGAAGTCGAAACGAGCCGTGGGAAACTTGTTGATGTGGACCGTGTTGTTTTTGAAGTATAGGGTTTGAGTGGCCGGATCCGTTACGATCGGATAAGACTGGAGGGTGCAGCTGCTGCAGGTCGTCGAATTGCGAATGTCGGCATACAGCTTCTGAACCGTCGGATCCCAGGTCGATACCTGCCCGAACTTGGCGGCCAGACCGTCAGGCCCCAGCAACATTACCGATCGAACCTCATTGGGTTGGCCGCCGGTCCCAATTTTCAGGAAAACATAGTTGCCCTGCTCGACCAAGGGCGACTGCAGCGAGCGCGATCGAGTTTGCTGGTCGGGCTGTCGGAACTCTTCATAATTGACGAAAAAGAAGGCTTTGTTGCGGCCGTCGAAGCCTAAAGGACCAAAGAGAAATTTGGGAAGAGTAATCGGGCCGCCGAAACGGAAACCGGGTTGATTGAGTAGCACGCGGTCGCGCGGCGCCTTGCACTTGTCAAACTCCTTGGCTATCTGTTCGGGGGTGCATTTCACCCCCCCGCCCGGGTCACCTTGGTAGACCGGAGCCAGGTCACGGTTGTTGAACCAATAGTTGGAGTTGAGCGCCGGATTGCGATGGTACCAATAACCGCTGCCGCGATATTCGTTGTTCCCTGACCGGGTGACGAACTTGATCTGGACCGCGCCCGTGCCCGAACTCTCCGCTCCAGGAGTGGCGGTGGAAACCGTCACTTCCTGAATGGCATCCAAACGAGGAAAGATATAACTGTAGAAGCCCAATACGTCTCCTTTGTTATAGTTTTCCAGAGTGTTTACGCCATCAATTGTAATGTTGAGTCCGGAGTTCGGCATGCCGGAGATCGTGGAGTTGCGTGCACTTCCGGTGGTATTCACGCCCGGCAACATGACCAGGAAGTCTATGACGTTTCGGGTGGCCAGCGGAAGGTTGGCGATCTGCTGAATCACCATTGTGGTCTCAATCGTCCCCGATTGCGTCTGCACGTTCTCCATGCCTGAAACCACAGTAACCACTTCGTTGCTGCCGCCGACCTGGAGACTGATCTTATTCAGGGAGTACGGCGTGCCGGCAACCAGCGTAATATTTTTGACCTCCGCCTTCTTGAAATTTGGGACGGAGACCGTCGCAGTGTAGATTCCGGGACTGAGAAATGGGATGGTGAAGATCCCGTTCTCATTGGTTACGGATTTGTACTCGGCACCGGTGGCGTCATTTTTGGCCATTACCTCCGCACCAGGTACAACCGCACCCGATTGGTCGACAACCGTTCCTACCAGCGATGAACTCGTGCCGCCTCCCTGAGCGTAGCCGGGAAACACGACCATCACTACCAGGAATGTTGCTAAAGCCAGCCTGACTAGGCAACGTTTCATAATTAAGTGTCCTCGAGTTGTGATCGTTAATCGTCAGACTGGGTATCCCTTTGACCCAAGCTTGATTATTACCTCGACGAATTTACATTTCGCTTCAACCGCTGCCGTTCACAGACTCGCGGATTCCTATTTCACCGCCTCGCCCAACAGGCTGTTGTCGTCGGACCAACTCCATATCACTCCATTATTTCCGGCCAGCCTCATTAACTTGGATGAAGGGGATACCCAATATCGTCAGAACCAGGCAAAACTGCCCAGTTCCGTAAATCCTTGCAGCGCCTGTAGGAAAGTCACGCTGATTCTAAGCGTGAATTTTCCAAGCAGCGGTGGGAATCCACAACAAAAAGCGTGGATTCCTACCGCTGCTTCATTTACCACCTACCACCAGGCCATGGCTTTTTCCAGCCATTTTTACCCACAGATTCTGCTAAAGACCTGGTTTTTTAGTGACCTATCTTGTTGAAAGGTTTGTTATAAAGTATAGTTGTCTATACAAGACACCAAACCAACATAATCGGAAATTATCTTTTCTGTCAAGCTTTTTTTAAGGGGGTGTCCGTCGCCTAAATCAGATCGCAGTACAATCCGCACGTACACGCCGTTAACTGGGTGACAGGAAACGCGACTGCAAAGAGCCCGCATACCAGTTCGGAGAAGATCGCCCTCACTGTTGAAATGCAAAAGTTACAAAGCCCTCCTACCGTGGTGTGAATCTGGCTGGAAACGAACGACATCTTGAGGAAACCTTCTGCCAATCGAAGCGGTGATGGAGCCCGCCCACTCGCGGGAAGGAAACCAGCCTGCCTATCCGGTTGTCACTTAACGCTAGTTTTTCGTCGAGTTTTCGCAGCGCGCGCACCGTAAACCTCTCGGTAAGTTAAGCCAGCGTGCAGTGTTCTTTGAGCGCCAGTTGGCTTCGTCGCAATCTCCTATGATGCAAGGTAGCTCAATCGTTGTTAAGTGACAACCGGATAGGCAGGAAACCAGACATGCCCGCTCCAGCGGCTTAACAGCAGCAGACCGAATTGCCGGTGTGTCCTTTTCAAGACCATCATGCGTGCGGTCTTTGTGGTAATAAAAGATATACTCTCGAAGCAGGCGACGCAAATGAACCTCATTTAGGACGATCAGGCGATCGAGAAGCTCTCTGCGACAGCTTCCGATGCAGCGTTGATTCCGAGACTCCATTCTGCCAAGGGCTTGCAGGGCTTATGCGCACGGATTTCATGCCGTCCGTTGTCAGCACATCGGTCACCTCCTTGCCTAACTTGGCATCACCATCCAGGATCGTGTAGCGGTACGGACAAGATTCCGGAAAAGCTCCCCTTAGTTGCTGCACGATCCAGGGGCCGGTCGGGTGTTCCGTGACATTGAAATGGAGGATCTTGCGTCGACCATGTTCGATGACGAAGAAACAATACAAGACTCGGAAGGTGAGGGTCGGCACGGTAAAGAAGTCCATGGCCGTGATGACCTCGCGGTGATTGCGAAGGAAAGCAGACCAGCACTTGCGGGCGTCGTCGGGAGGAGACTGGCGCCGGAGATACCGCGAGACGGTGCGTTCGGAGACGTCGAAGCCGAGTTTCAGAAGCTCACCGTGAATTCTCGGAGCGCCTTGGCAGCCTTAACCGGAAATGGTCGGGGCTTGCCTGCATGCGATTCAAACACGCTGCCGGATTTCGCCGGGCGTGCGGAATCCATACAGCCTTTGTGTGGAATGCGAACAAGCGGACATCTTTTCGCGTCCGTAAGTTGTTTATCTGTATAGCCTTGATACTGGCACGCTAATTGCAATTATCTTTCTCGTGTGGCACGAACTGAATTGCGAGGAAGATCGAACCCTGATTAGCCGCTGCCAGGCGGGCGACGAATCCGCCTTTGAAAACCTGGTGGAAAAGTATCAGCGCGAGCTGTTTCACCTGGTTTCATGGAACGTCGGCCACGCAGCCGAGGCGGAGGATATCGTCCAGGATATTCTCACCAAGGTTTACTTTTCCCTGAGCAAATTCGACAACGACCGGCCATTTTATCCCTGGCTCCGGCGCGTGGCGATCAACCAGTGTTATGACCAGCTCAGGCGTGCGCGCCGCCACAAGATCCTGAAATTCACGGAACTTTCCGAGCAGGACATGCGCATCGTGGAAAAGCTGATGGCGGTTCCTCAAGCGGAGTCCGCCCCGTCTTCTCCTTCCAATGGCGAGGAGTTGCGTTCTCTGATGCAGAAGATCCTTGACCGGCTGCCGGAGAAGCAAAGAATGGCCATTGTCCTGCGGGATTTCAAGCAGGTGCCTTATGAAGAGATGGCCGACATCATGCGCTGTTCGAAACAGGCTGTCCGGCTCAAGGTGTTCCGTGCCCGAGCCCGCCTGCGGACCCTGGTCATGAAGGCGCAACGCCGGCAAGAGAAGCTCAACCACGGCGTCGAGATCATGTCCCTGCGCGGGACCGGGCTGGCAGCCCGCGAAGCTGAGATTTGAATGTGATCCTTCAGGGCTTCGGCTGGTTGGATGTCTCGACCCGCTCCACCTCGATCGAACATTCACCCAACAATGCCGCGATAGCGCCGACGGCGGCCAGTACGGGCGCAAGCACAGCCCCTACCACGCCCACCGTCAGGGGAAATTCGGCGACCGATCGAGACCCTTGCTTGATGACGATCCGGCGCACGTTCCCCTCATGAATGATTTTCTTGACGCGGTCGAGAAGATCTCCTCCCTCGACTTTGATCGTCTCCCACCAGGTTCGCTCCGGCATGAATCTTCCTCGCTGCAATTAATACTTACCTGCTACCACAAGCGCAAAGGCTGAGATCAGTTCAGAAATGGCTGCGGCGGCACACACGTCTCCAGCGGAGGCGCTCGCCTGTCGGCCACGGGCCTTATCTCTTATGCCAGCGCTTATTGATGTTTTCCCGGCCCATTTCTTTCAGACGCCGGACTCCCTTCGAAAGCCCCAAACGGTAGCCTTTGAAGACGATGGATGATACCGTGCGTCCGAGAAGCCGCGCGATCTCCGCATTGCTTTGAGTTCGATATAAGCGTTTAAGAGTGGAGATTTCCTCTCTGGTCCAACGCGGACGCTTGCGGGAGCGCGGACTGGGCCGCTTCGCTTTTCCTCGATTGGCTGCAGTGGACTTTTGCATATTGACCCCTTAAAGAAGGAAATGCCTAAACTAAGTTAGCTCCTCTGAAGCCCTAATTCAATGGTAGAAATTATCAAAGTTTTTGATGAAAGGAAATCCCAACCACAAGACCTCCCTTGAATGATTCTTGGCAGGCTTCGAATAAGCGCTGTCGATCGCCTCCCTATTGCCCGGCGTGCGTGCTACAATTTTATGAATGCAGGCCATGCAAGCGCACTTCCCAAGCCATCTTCGAGTAGGAACTTCGAGCTGGAGTTCTCCCGACTGGCGCGGCAATTTCTATCCTGAAGCCATGGAGCCGGCCGAGATGATCACGGCGTATAGCCGCCAACTATCCACGGTGGAGGTCGATGCAACTTGGTATCGCATGCCGACCCGGTCCATGGTGGACGCCTGGAATGCGCGCACGCCGCAGGGGTTTGTTTTTTCCGCCAAAGTCCCCAGGGTGATCAGCCATGAAAAGTACCTGGAAGGATGTGAAACGGAGCTGAATGAGTTCGTGACCATCATGTCGCGGTTGGGCGACAAGCTGGGCCCCATGGTGCTCCAGTTCCCGTATGTAGCCAAAGGGAAGGACCCGGAGGAGTACGCAACCGGAGCCCGGTTCCTGGCACGTCTGAAAAAGTTTGCCCGACTGCTTCCCGGCGGCTTTCAGTGGGCCGTCGAAATCCGCAATTCGCGCTGGGTGCAGTCCGAACTTCTGGACGTGCTGCGGAGCCATCAGATCTCGCTTGTCTTCATCGATTACTACACCATGGATCCGCTTCCCAAGCTGTTCGGCCGCAGCGGGATTCTCACGGCTCCCTTTGTTTACATCCGCTTTCTGGGCAATCACAAGCAGATGGACGCCGCGGTGCAGCAGGCGCGGAAGGACGGAAAACGGGACTCTGAATGGGGCAGTCTGCTCGTCGATCGCACAGAGCAGATGAAACTCTGGATCCCCGCCATTCGTGATATTGCGACCAGGCAAGTTCCGGTCTACGTTTACTTCAACAACCACTACGCTGGATATGCCCCGGGTTCGGTGGAGCTTTTTGCCAGGCTCTGGCGGGAACAGGATGCGTAGCATCGGACGCCCTATGGAACGGATCAGGAAATTGCGGGGGCGCCTGCTTATCTGGTACCGCCGCCACCAGCGTGCGCTCCCCTGGCGCAACCGGCGGACGCCCTATCGCGTCTGGATCGCGGAGATCATGCTCCAGCAGACCCGTGTCCAGACGGTACTTCCCTATTATGACCGTTTCCTGCGCCGCTTTCCCGATGTGGAAACGCTCGCCGCCGCCTCGGAAAACGAGGTGCTGGAGCTATGGGCCGGCCTCGGCTATTATCGGCGCGCCCGCCACCTTCATGCCGCCGCCAGAAAGATTGTGGCCGAATCAGGAGGCCAATTTCCGCGGACTTTCGAAGGGATCCTGCAACTCCCGGGCGTGGGACGCTATACGGCAGGCGCAATTCACTCCATCGCCTTCGATCAGCCTCAGCCGGTAGTGGACGGGAATGTGATCCGCGTCATGAGCCGTTTTAATGCCATTTCCAAAGCGCCTGCCGGCTATTTCTGGAGCCAGGCCGAATTGTGGCTCGACCGTGAGGCTCCCGCCGATTTCAACCAGGCCATGATGGAACTCGGCGCCCTGGTTTGTCTGCCGGTCCAGCCCCGCTGTACGGAGTGTCCCTTGAGGTCCCTGTGCCAAACAGGGCGGCGGGGTCCGGCGCCCCCGCTGCAAAAGCGTCCAGGGCGCGCACAGGAATCGGTTGAGTTGGTAATGCTGATCGTTGAATGCGGCCGGAACGTGGTCCTGGAGAAACTGCCGGAAGACGGATTCATCCCCGGCGCATGGGGCCTGCCGGTCCGAATCCTGCGTTCGGGGAGCCGGCCGCTTACGCAAGCCATGAGCCTGGCTCAAGTCATTTTCGGCACCGCGCCTCTGCTTGAGGAATCAGGTTCTGTGCGCCACGCAATTACCCACAGAAGCATTCTGGCGCACCTCTACAGGGCGACCCTTGCTGCTCCGCCAACCCGTCTCCTTGACGCAAACCGGTTCGTCTGGTTTCCACGAGCCGACCTCAACCGGCTGCTGACCTCATCCCTTTTCCGTAAGGGATTGAAGATTCAGTGACGGGAGCTCTACTCGGGCTTTTCCATGAGCACGCCTTTGTCGAGGTAGTGCCGGACCTTGGCATAGGAAGCGGCGCGCGGGTCGTGGGTCACCAGCAGGACGGTCTTGTTGAATTGCCGGTTGAGGCCCTGCAGGACTTCCATGACCTCCGCCGCCGATTCGGCATCCAGGTCTCCGGTTGGCTCGTCTGCCAGGATGAAGGTCGGATCCGTAACAATGGCGCGTGCTATGGCGACGCGCTGTTCTTGCCCGCCGGAGAGCTGGCGCGGATAGTGCTCGGAGCGGTCGGTCAATCCCACCAGCTTGAGCGCCGTCTGCACGTGCTCCTGCCTTTCGCGCCGGTTCAGCGAGGTCAAAAGCAGCGGCAGCTCAATGTTGCCGAAAGCCGTCAGGACCGGGATGAGATTGAAATGCTGAAACACGAATCCAACATGATGGTTGCGCCAGGTGGCGAGCTGGTCTTCGGTCATGGCGAGGAGGTCGGCATCGAGCACCTGAAGCTCTCCGCCCGTGGGGCGGTCGATGCCGGCAATGATATTGAGCAGAGTGCTCTTACCTGATCCCGATGGGCCCATCAGGCTGATGAAGTCCCCCTCGAAGACCTTGAGATTGATATCGCGCAAGACCGGGATTTCCACGCTGTCCCGCTTGAATTTCTTGCTCAGCCCCTTCATCACGATCAGCGGTTCCATGATCCTCATCCTCTCGACAATCAGTCTCGCAACAATTCAATGAGCTTCATCCGGGCCGCGCGGCGCGCCGGCAGGTACCCACCCAGGATGCCAACCACGATGGCAAAAATCACCCCTTGAAGGAGAATGGCCGGCGTGAGCCTGAAGTGAAATAAAACCTCGCTGAAGGTCTCGAAATTCGCCGTGGCGGCGGAGATGCCGTTCATCGGCCAGGCGAGCAGGCAGCCGAGGATTCCTCCCAGCAGTCCCAGCAACGTCGATTCAAACAGGAATGACGCCAGGATGTTTCTCCGGCGGAAGCCGATCGCCCGCAGCGTTGCCACCTCGCGGGAGCGGGACATGACCGAGCCATACATCATATTCATCGCGGCGAAACACGCCCCGATGCCCATGACGATGGCGATAAAATTGCCCAGCATCTTGATCCCCATGGATGTCGACGCCTGGTCGGCAAAATACTTCTTCTGGGACAGCGCCTGCAGATTGATGCGCTGGTCATCGGCGATCCGTTTGGTAATCTGGTCGGCAGCGCCCGCATTCTCCGTGCGCAAAAGGATGGAGGAATAGATCGGCCGGTCCCAATCCTGTGCGACGGCTCCATAGTCAGCCCATACTTCGGAGTCATACGCGCTGCCGCCGGCGTCGAATATTCCGACGACCGCCCAGTCGCTGCGCCCGAAATGCACGGTCGAACCGGGCGTCAGGTTTCGGAAGCGCTGGGAGAGCGCGCGGCTCGCGACGATTTCCCGCAGCCCGCTCCGGAACATCCTCCCCTCCACAAATCTCGCTTCGGGACGCAGCTCCAACGACGGCGCCGAGGTGCCCCGCAAGATGAGGTTCGAGCTCTCGCCGTCGATGCGGGTGTGATTGACATTGACGACGATTTCGCCGACCGCAAGCGGTTCCTGGTTCGTGCCTTTGACGATGCCGGGCAAAAATCGGACGATTTGAAAGAGATCCCGTCCGAAGTAGCTGTTCGTTTCGTTGAGCGATCCCTGGCGAATCACGATCAGCTGGCCGTCATGGCCCGTCTCGACGAAAGTTGCCTCCAGACCGGCGACCAGCGCCGTCATGGTTATGAAAATCGCAACGGTGAGGCCGATGCCAAAAACAGTCATGGCCGTACCGGTGCGCCGCGCCCAGAGACTGCCCGCGTTATATCGAAGCGGAATTTTCAATGCGTCTGTTCCAATCCGGCGCCGGGGGCCGTCAGTCGACTCCGCGCAGCGCATCCACAACCCGCCTGCGCGCCGCCTGCCACGCGGGGACTCCGGCAGCCACTACGCCGACAAACAAGCCAATGGCAATGCATATGGCCACGGTGCCAAAGGTCACGTTGAATCGTTGCACAAAGCCCATCGTCAGGGAAGAAAGTTTGAAATTCATGAACAGCACCTTGGCTCCCACGGACCCGATCAGTGCTCCGGCCACCGCAAGCAGGGTGGACTCGCCGATCAGAAAGAAAAGGATATGGGCTTTCTTGAAGCCGAGCGCTTTCAGGATACCGATCTCCCTCACTCGTTCGCGTATCGACATCGCCATGGTGTTCGACGCCACAAGCACGATGGTAAAAATCACCACCGATGCGATCGCGGTGATCAGAAGGCGCACATTCCCCATCATGGCCAGAAAGCCGAGCACAAACGCCTTCTCGCTCTCGGTTTTTGTGGGAGCGGTGCTGTTGCGAAAAAGCTCATCGATCTGCGCGGCGACGGTGGGGACCTCCTCGGCGGAGCGGACGCGGATGGAATAGGTCCCGACAAAATCCGCGCCGCCGAAGCCGCTCTTTTTGATCCCTTCGTTGAAGTATTCCCAGTGAAAGAAGAGGCTGCTGCCGTCATCGGATCCGGCGCTGTAGATGGCGCGCACCGTCAATTCCGGATCAAACTCGAACAAGGCCCCGGTCAAATGGATTTTATCGCCGATCTTCCAGCCAAAACGTTCCGCCAGATTATCTCCTGCGAGCGCTCCGGTCCGGTCCTCAACGAAAGCCCGCCTCTGCTCCTCCGGCATGATCATGTCGGCATTGACGGCAAAGAACTGGGCCGTTTGGGCCGCGAATTGCGGAAAGAAATTCTTCGGATCCTTGTACACCCCGCCAAACCACATGGATCCAAAGGCGGCCTCCACTCCTTTCACTTGCGAGATCTTGGTCCCGTAGGAAAGAGGCAGCATGTTCGCCAGGGAAACCCTGTGCCTGGTGATCAGGCGCAGAGCCGACTCGGGAGTCGACGGCGGGCTCTCCAGTTCCGTCAGAAGGGTTCTGAGCATGGTGATCAGGAAAAGAGATACCGCAATGCTGGTGACGGTAAGCAGGGTGCGCCGCCGGTTACGAAGCAAATTCCTAAGTAGAAACCAGAGGTATTTCATCCGGATCCGATCCCACGCATTCGATGCGCCGAGAAAGCTTATCCAAAAACCACCCCGCGAACAAGATCACGCGGCATGAATTTGCTGTTTAAGCAGCTGGACAATGCCTCGAGAGGAAGGATACGGCGCGGCATAACCGCAACCATGCAACGGCATTTTCAGCCTCCCACCGCTGACGGAATCGGCAAGGTCTGAGGTCGGAAGTCGGAACTCCGGCTACGAGCAGCCGCTGGTCTCGCCGCAGTTCATGCACTTATAGCAGGATCCATTGCGTACCATGATGCTTCCACATCCGGCGCAGGTGGGTGCGTCGTCGAGGGCATACATGGTTCTGAATCCGTGCAGCGCATCCGATTTGCCCGCGGAAGGGGCCGGAGCTGGAGTCGCAGCCGGCACATAATCGCGGACGTGCACTCCCGTCTGGAGCTGTTCTTCGCGAGACAGGAACTTGGCCGCCAGCCACCGGAAGATGTAATCCACGATCGATTTTGCATACGGCACTTCCGGAGTACCGGTGTGTCCGGATGGTTCGAAGCGGACGTGGGCGAACTTATCGATGAGCACGCGGAGCGGAACGCCGTATTGCAGCGCAAGAGAAATGGCCGTGGCGAATGAATCCATCAGTCCGGAGATGGTGCTCCCTTCCTTGGCCATCACCAAAAAGATCTCGCCCGGCTGCCCGTCGTCGTACATCCCGACCGTGATGTAGCCTTCATGCCCGCCGATGGAAAACTTGTGGGTGATGGCTCGTCTCTCGGCAGGGAGCTTGCGGCGTATGGGCCTGAAAGCAGGTTCCGAAACCTGCCCTGCCACTGTGCCTTTGCCTGCGGTCAGCGGCTGCGTGCGCTTGGAATTATCCCGATAGATGGCGATCGCCTTCACCCCCATCCTCCAAGCCTGCATGTAGGTTTCCATGATCTCTTCGACGGTGATGGGCTCGGGCACGTTCACGGTCTTGGAGATCGCGCCGGAGATGAAGGGCTGCACCGCGCTCATCATCTTGATGTGACCCATATAGTGGATCGAACGCGTGCCTCGCTGCGCCTTGAGGGCGCAATCGAACACCGCAAGGTGCTCCGGCCGCACGAAGGGCGCACCCTCGATGGTGCCGTTCTCGTCGATGAACCTGGTGATCGATTCAACCTGGTCTTTTTGATAACCAAGCTTCGCGAGCGCGGCGGGAACCGTGTTGTTAACGATCTTCATCACCCCGCCGCCGACCAGCTTTTTAAACTTGATCAAGGCAAGATCAGGCTCCACGCCGGTCGTGTCGCAGTCCATCATGAAACCGATCGTGCCGGTAGGGGCCAGCACCGTGGCCTGCGCGTTGCGGTACCCGTGGACGGTCCCCTCGAGCGCCGCCAGGTCCCAGCACTCCTGCGCTGCCTGCATAAGATCTTTGGGCACGTTTTTGGTATTGAGCTTCTGCAGTGCGTTCCGGTGCATGCGCATGACTTCAAGGAAGGGCTCGCGATTCTCCGCATAGCCCGAGAAGGGGCCCAGGATTGACGCGATGCGCGTCGACTGAAGATAGGCCTCTCCGGTCATGACGGCGGTAATCGCCGCGGCAAAATCGCGCCCTTCGTCGCTGTCATAGGCCAAGCCGTTGTACATCAGCAGCGCGCCCAGATTGGCGTACCCCATGCCCAGGGTCCGGTATCTGTGGCTGTTCGCGGCGATCTTGTCGGTCGGATAGCTGGCGTTATCAACGGCAAACTCCTGGGCCGAGATCACCAGATCGACGGCCCGGCGGAAGCCAATCACGTCAAAACCCCCGTTCTCATCCATGAAGCGCATGAGGTTGAAGGAGGCCAGATTGCAAGCCGAGTCGTCCAGGAACATGTATTCGGAGCAGGGATTGGACGCGTTAATGCGCCCGGTGTTCCTGCAGGGGTTCCATTTGTTGATGGTGGTGTCGAACTGCATGCCGGGATCGCCGCAGATATGGGTCGATGCAGCGATCTTTTTCATCAGCTCGCGGGCTTTGTAACGCTGGACGATCTCCCCCGTACACCGTTCCCGGGTTTCCCAAATGCCGTCGTGTTCCACGGCCTGCATGAACTCGTCCATAACCCGCACGCTGTTGTTGGCATTCTGGAAAAAGATGCTGGAGTACGCTTCCCCGTCCACGGCGCTGTCATAGCCTGCTTCCATCAGCACCCAGGCCTTCTTCTCCTCCTTCGATTTGCACTCTATGAAGTCCTCAATGTCGGGGTGATCGATATTGAGGATCACCATCTTCGCCGCACGGCGGGTCTTGCCGCCGCTCTTGATCACGCCGGCGAAGGCGTCGAATCCCTTCATGAAGCTGACCGGCCCAGAGGCAGTCCCGCCCCCGGAAAGCTTGGCGCGCGAAGAACGCAATGGGGACAAATTCGTTCCAGTGCCTGATCCATACTTGAACAGGCGTCCCTCCGTGCGCGCCAGATCCAAAATGGAATCCATGGTGTCTTCCACGGAATTGATAAAACAAGCGGAGCATTGCGGCTTCGGCTCGATGCCGCAATTGAACCAGACCGGCGAATTAAAAGAGACATACTGGTTCAGCAAAAGATAGGCAAGCTCGTCGCTGAACAGACGCGCGTCCGCGTCAGATGCAAAATACCCCCCTTTCAGGCCCCAATCCGTAAGGGTGCGAACGACACGGCCCACCAGCTGGCGCACGCTGGTCTCGCGCTGAGGCGTGCCTAATAGCCCATGGAAATATTTCGAGACCACAATATTGGTGGCCATCTGGGACCAGGCCTTCGGGATTTCTACACCTTCCTGCTGAAACAGCACCTCGCCCTTTTCGTTCGAGATCGCGGCGGTCCTGATTTCCCACTCGATTTCATCATAGGGGGATACACCCACACGCGTGAAATGACGTGGAAACTCGATACCCGGAGAGGCTTCCTTCCGCTCCTCCGCCGCGTATCTCGTCGACACTCCCTTTTCCGAGGGCAATGCCCTGTTACTCTCCATTACTACCTCCCAAATCCCTATGAGACCGATTGCGCAACTTCAAGAAGGTGACAGGGACCTGCGAAGCTCTCACTCCTTCATCCCGGAACCACCGCAGCGCTTAAACTCGATCTAACGTTTGTACACAATAGCTGCGGCGCCGTCAATGGAAAACTCTCTATATCTTGTATCGAAACTTGAGCGTCACCACAACATATTGCGTTTTCATCATTCTTCCAGCTGCTTCATTTTTCATGACTTGCAGTCGCTTTTCCCTGCCGAATCGCGGTGCAAAAATGGAGCTGAAAATGGAGCTGGAAGACATGATTCACCCGCTGAACGACATAGAGAAATTCCCGGAAAACCGCAAAATGCCGTACCACCTTCGTATTTTTCATGGTTTGCGCGGTTTTCGCGATTTCGTGGCTGCTTTTTGTCTTGCAATGTCTGAATCGCGGAAATTGCGTGTGTCTGTTTGACAAAGAAAGGCAACTCGTCCAGAATGGCGGCGGATTCTTTCTTTGCGCTGCGTCAGGATATGATTCGCTATCTGGTATTCGACATTGAAACCCGGGTTGATAAGTCGCTGGTCAAGCAGATCTATGACCCGGAAAACGTTCTTACCCTGGATCAGGCGTACGACAAGGCCCGCGATCAGATCATGGAGCGCAGCGGCCAGCAGAGCGACTTTTTCCCTCTCCCCTACCACATCCCGATCGCCATCGCCACGCTGCAGGCAGATGAAAATTATCGGATCCGTTCCCTGGGATGCCTCGGGATCGACCGCTTTTCTGAAGCCGAACTCGTGGCGCGCTTCTGGCAGATATTCGACACTGCCGCCACACTGGTCACATTCAACGGCCGGGGCTTTGATCTGCCGGTTCTCGAAATCCAGGCCTTGAAACACGGTTTGTCCATCCCCCGCTATTTTTCGAGCGGTGATTCAAAGCAGAGCTATCGAGGCCGGTACAGCGAGGCCTATCATTTCGATCTGTGTGATTTTCTTTCCAACTTCGGCGCGGCCCAGCGCCGCGGTTCCCTCGATGTCCTGGCTCGCCTGGTCGGCCTGCCTGGAAAATATTCGATCGCCGGAGAGGATGTGGAGTATCTCTATCGCCAGAAGCGGCTGAAGGAGATCAATCAATACTGCACGACCGACACATTGCAGACCTTCCTGCTTTTCCTGCGCATTGAGCTCCTGCGTGGCAGGCTCAGTGCCGAAAGCTATCGGGAGGCCATCGCCGCTGCGCGGGAAGACCTTTCCCAGCGAGCCGCAAGCGCAGGTCCCGAGAACTTCCTCGCGGATTTCCTCCAGCGCTGGGCTGCTTCCTAGCTGGTTACTTGCGGCACTTCCGAATGAGTTGGTTCAAAATCCGAATGGCACGCGGCAGATCCGCCTTTTGCACCATGATGTGGTCACCGGACAGCGTGGAAACCGGCAGCACGCTGATCTTGGATTCTGCCAGCACGCTTCCGATGGCGTACATATATCCGGGCACCACCAGGGAAAACTTGCGGTCAAATGAAACCACTTTAAATGGGCCGGTAACCTTGTACTGCACAAAAATGCTCTGCATCCGAAGCCATTTCCGTCGGGTAATGATCAGGTTGATTTCCTTGGGCTCCCGGATATAGACGGCAAATCTGGTCGTTGCCGGGCGATACCATTCACCCGGAATGGACTTGCTGTCCAAGGGCAGACGGATCGCCAGGTAGTCTTCGGGCAGCACTGACAGCCTGGTGCGGACCAATAGCTTTTTCAAGTCGGCAGATAGAGCAGCCATGGATGCCTCGTGCGTTTTTGGAGAAAGTCGGTAAAAGCTCGCCTCTATGTACCATAGTCTCCGGCGGCGAACAAGCCGCATGAATCGGGAACTGTAATTCAGACTTCGGGAAGAGGCCTGGCTGTCAAGTGATCTGGATGCCATCGTGTGCTGTCGGATTTGCTTACAGTGAAATTAAGAAACTCTTATCTGTCGTATGCCTTTATTAATCAATTATATAGACAACACATGCGTCGGATGCAGTGCGAATCAGGTCAGCAAGTGTCGGGATTTATTACATCCAAACCGCTCACAACTTCTTGACGCTTCCAAAAATGAATGATTTTTCCGTGTCGGGCTAATGCTATTAATCTATATATATCAAATATTTGCATCAATAAACAGAACAAGGATAGGCGTCGAGATCCATCATGTGGAATGAAAATTGCTAAAGAAATGATCGATGGATGAGGCCTTGAATCCGGCGCAGTTGACAGTATCGGGCGCCGTCTCCTGATGGCCTTGATGGTGATTGTGTAACACGGAAGCAGTACAAAAGAGAATCCCCTCACCTGCATCATATTAAGAAGCGCTCGCAAGTCTTATCCTGCGAGCGCTTCTTTTTTGCCCCTGATCCGACTCCCCCGCTCCGAAAGTACTAGCTCGCATTTCTCACCAGGTTTCTACTGCGGCGTCGGATCCGGGCATGTCTACTGCGTTGCGCTCTGTCGGGCTCCTCGACGTACTGTCAAATACGCCTGCGGGGCCCTCGGTCGCGCGCCTTGTATCCATGCCCGTCTGCGCCGCCTCGCTACGAAACTGGTGAGAAATGCGGGCTAGTGATCCCGGGCCAGCGGGTATTTTTTCTCACCCGCGGTGATCGGGATCTTGAGTCGGTTCTCGGCCGGAGGCGTCGGGCAGCTGAAGTCTCCACCATAGGCACAGGATGGGTTGTACGCCCGGTTAAAGTCGAGGTCATAAGTGCCGGAGGTGTTCTCCGGCAGATCCAGGTAGCGGCCTGCGGCGTAGGTTTCCTTTCCGGTTGTCGCATCTCGAAACGGAATGAACAGGTAGGGTCGGCCGGGTTCTTCGCTTTCATCCAATCGATAGACCTGCAGCCGGCAGACCTCGCCTGCGACGCTGAACTCGAAGTAGCCATACCGGAGCCCTTCCCTCACTTCGCCGGTATTGGTTGCCATCCGGATGCGGGCGGGAGCCGGGTAGCGGTTGAGCTTCAGGCGAAAGCGCAGCCCGGGATTGAGGGGAAAGTAATCGAGCTTTTGGAAGCGAACCCTGTCCTCGGGCGGGATGGGAGATTGGGGAGTCGACTTAAAGGCACGGTCGCGTTCCTGCCGGGCTCGCAGCACGGAATCTCCGGACCCGGCGGGGGCAGAGCTCTCCCGCGAGCAGGCGTCCAATAACGCGATCGCTGCGAGCAGACCCAAGGCAAATACCCAAACGGAACGCTCTCCCTCCCTGATTTTGCTCATAATCCAGATTATACGGAGTTCGATCCCGTTCTTGAAGTCTTCCGCTGCCGAAAATAGGGACTGGAAAATAAGGGAACTTTTCGCTGACGCCAAGCGTCATAATAAGTACCCATTCAAAAACCTCCTCTTGAGCGGCGGAGCGGAATGACGCCTTTCTGCCCCGCCGCTCTCTTTATCTCCGGCGCCATCATGCCCCGCTGCGATGCAGACAGTGGGAAAAAACCTGGCCACGAATGGCACGAAAGGAGAAAGGGGCCGCCCGTGGGGAGAAGGCAAAATCGCAGGTCATTGCCGCGCTCTGCGATGAGCTCTTTACGTTGCGGCTATGGCTATTCGTGTCATTCGTGGCTGCTTTCAGCTTGTACTGTCTGGATCACAGAATCATGCTCCGAATGCAGCTTGTTATCAAAAGCGGCACCGTGATAACGTAATCTGGAGCGGGTTGCAACAGAGTACGCCACAAGATGGCTTCGGCGGGAAAAATCTCTTTTGGAAATAGTTCAAATACTAAGGTAATGCCGCTTTTTTACCGATCTACCCTAGAGCAAAGAAGATTAATCGACGCCCTTATGAGGTTTTCTCTTTAGGGAAGTCCTGTTTCGAGATGTTGGACGGATAGGAGTCACACATGCCCTCCGGTCAGGATCACACCAGCCGGCTCCGGGAGGAGACTCGTCGAACGCTGGCAGCACATATCCACGATTTGGAAAAAGAGTTGCGGAATTTCCAGGCCAATCTCTCTGCCTCATTGGGTCCGATTGCCCAGAAGCTGGGATCGATCCTCCATATCGATTTTTCAGCCGCGGAAGCCATCGTGTCAGACGCCGTGGCAGAAGAAGCCCGTGAAGGCAGGCACCGCCGGACGGAGGAGATGTTGGGCCTGGCCCGTTTCGCCTACAACATGCGGCGCAAAGAGACTCAAGATGAGATTCTTAACTCTCTGCTCGATGGAGCGCACCGATATGCTCCCGGGCTGGCTCTATTCGTCGCCCGCGGAAACCAGTTCATCGGGTGGTCCTCTCGTGGATTTGAGAAGGAGACGGCGCAAAAGCTGGGCAAAAGCGCACTCGCGTTCTCGGATTGTCCCGTGCTGCGCCGCGCACTCGAGGCCGATGGACTGACGACGGCCAGCGACCTCTCGCAGGAGGCCGTTCTATCACAATTTCTGCCCGCGGGCGCTCATGGACCACTACATGCCTTCCCCATGAGGGCGATCGGACGGCCAGTGGCCGTGCTGTTGGCATTGCCCGCCGAGGGCGCCAGTTGCGATCTGGAATCAATATGCATTTTGATGGAAATCACCGGGTTATGCGTCGAAAACCTGGCTCTCAAGATCTTGCATGAAATGAATATGGCAAAGCCTGCCACTCCTGTGCCGGCCGCCCCGCGAGCCGCCGCGGAACCGCTTGCCGCCACGGCTCCCGCCGTTTTGGCCGTCGCGTCGGAAGGCGCCTCTGTGGAAGCCGCCCCAATGCCTGTAGCGGAGGTTCTGCCCGCCTTGGTCGCGCCGCCGGAGAGCGCCGCCGAGTACGCTGAAGAAGCAGTACCAGAGCCCGAGACCCCTGTTGAATCCGTGATCGAAACCGCGGAACCGGAGACTGTGGTCACAGCAGCGGCTGCCTGTGAGGAAGCGAATCTCGAAGCCGTCGAACCTGCGGAGGCTTGTGAGCTCGCAGCCACGCCGGCAATGGAAGCATCCGCTGCGGAAATTCCGGCTGAGGAAGCCGCACCCCCTATCATGGAGCCGATTGCCGAGGAGGTCCCTGCTCCCGTCCAGGAAACGCATGAGCCGGCCAAAACTACCGTGTTGAGAGAGGTTCAGCCCCTCACCGAGGAAGAAAAGCTGCACGCCGATGCGAAACGATTTGCGCGTTTGGTGGCATCCGAGATAAAACTCTACAATGAGGAGCGCGTCTTGGAGGGACGCGCGAACAGAGATTTATACGTAAGGCTCAAGCGGGATATCGATCGCAGCCGGGACATGTATGAAAAGCGCGTTTCACCCGCAGTCTCCCGAAAGGTCGACTATTTCCACGACGAAATCATTCGGGTTCTAGGGGACAACGACTCTTCAACGCTTGGGAGGGACTATCCCGGGCCTCGCGTGGAAAGCTAGACCGCCTTGCAGCAGCTTCCGCTACCATCCAATCCGATCCGTACAGGATCGCCGCATGTTTCTCTTTTGCGCCGACTTCTGGTGCTCGCGGCCGCATGTTCTTTTCTCCCCCTATCCATTTCCGCGGTTGACGCAAATCGGTATGCTGCTGCTCAGCTTTCAAGCGCTGTCGACCCTCTCAGCTGCAAATATCCCGCCGCGCTTCAGGCAACGCTGGCGGCGTTCGGGAAAGGAGTGGGAGAGTATGCCGGCAGCCGTTTCGCAGCGGCTTTAGATGCGCTGCCTGCCGATCCTGGCGCCTCCTCCAATGCCATATCCGATTACATCATCCTTTACCGAGCCAAGGCGAACTTGGAGTTGGGAAGAGGGAAAGAGGCGCTTGAACTCTTCCGCACTATTCAGGACCGGCATTCCGATAGTCCGTTGCTTCTGCAAGCCGTTCAGGGCTCAGCCCGATCCCTGTTGAACCTCCATGATCCCATGGCTGCGCTTGCGGCGCTCGACAGCGCGCAGCTCAAGGACGATGCCGAAGTTCTATGCCTGCGTGGCCAGGCTTCTGAGGAAGGGGGCAAAGGCGCGGACGCGGCACGGCTCTATTTGCGCGTTTATGCGGACTATGTGGATTCGGACCAATCAGCTCAAGCAGAGGGCCGCCTGCGCGCACTCTCTCCAGCCTTCTTAACCAAAGCGGAAAACCGCGACTTCGTTTTGCGGCGCTGCGAAAATCTCATCCACGTGGGCAGAAACCAGGATGCCAGGACCCTGCTTCTGAAGCTGGAAAGCGCGCTTTTGCCGGGGCCGCGCACGGAGAGGCTTTATCTGCTGCTGGCCGATGCGGATACCAACCTGGCTCGCTTGACGGAAGCGCTGCAATACCTGCGCCGTGTTGCCGATCCCGCCTATGCGGCCCAAGCCGACTATCTCAAAGGCATCTGCTACCGCGGCCTCGGAAACGAAACCTCCTTGCTGGAAATGAGGGACCAGGCGCTGCGGCTGCATCCTCAGTCGCCGTTCACAGAAAAGCTTCTCTATTCGATTGCCACTTACTACGATATCGGAGATCGTGCCGAGTCAACTCGCACGGCCTACCAGGCGCTTGCCCGCGCCTTCCCCCAAGGGGAATACACAGCGCGCTCATTATGGCGATCGGCTTTGTTTCTTTACATCGAAGGGCGCTACGAAGAAGCGCTCAGCGGATTCTGGCAAAGCCTCCTCGCCAATCCGGTTCCGAGTGCGGCCATTGCGCCGGCCTTCTGGATGGGACGCTGTTACGAGCGCCTGGGCCGGTCCGACAAGGCAGCCTCTTTATACCGCCGCATTCAAACACTCGCCAACAACAGTTACTACGGTCAACGGGCCCAAGAGGCACTGGCAGCACTGAAATCCGATACCCGGATCAGCGACAGCGTTCCCGGCACGGTCGACTTCGCACAAGTGAGCCGGATGCTGGACGTCATCCGGCCCGAATCGGAGAATATCCCGCAGCCCTCTCCTGGTATCCTGAGAGCCATTGAGCGTGCCCGCCAGTTACTCGCAGCCGGGGTGCCCGACCTGGCACTCGCCGAGTTGGATCACCCAGTTGCCGGCCGTGGGGGCGACGATAAGATCCTGTGCTATGCCCTGGCACGAGTTTTTCAGAGCAAGTACGACTTTCTCAACGCAATTCTGACACTGCGTCGGGCTTTTCCGGACTATAACATCCTGCCTTCCTCCTACCTTCCTGAAGAGGTCTGGAGCCAGTTCTTTCCCGTGCGCTACCTCAACCTGGTCAACAAGCACGCGGCTCGAAACCGCATGGATCCGAACCTCATTCTTGCAGTGATCCGGCAGGAATCCGCTTTCAATGAGTCCGCCCGTTCGAGGGCCAATGCGCGCGGACTGATGCAGGTGCTGCCGACGACGGGCCGCTTTCTGGCACGCCAGGCCGGCATTGCACCTTACACCATCACGAAGCTTCACGAACCTGAGACCAATATCGCTCTGGGCACAACTTACCTGGCGGAGCGGCTGCAGAGATATGGCGGCAGAATAGAATTGGCCTTGGCGGCGTATAATGCAGGAGACAACAGGGTCGACCGCTGGTTGCAGGAGTTTGGAAACGTAGACATGGTCGAGTTTGTCGAGCGTATTCCTTTCAGCGAAACACGAAGCTACGTGAAGCAGGTCCTGAGCAACAGGATCCACTATCAGCTGCACACCGCTCAAAACTCCGGGCTGGCACTCAGCCCGCGCCGGCATTTCTGACCAAGTTTCCAATGCGGCAGCGAATCCGTGCATGTCTGCGCGGCGCGCGGTCGCAGAACCTTGCGGGCAATGCGGACTGGGCTAAAAAGACTATGGCTGTTTCTGGATTTCAGCCTGGATCCGCCGCGCAAGGTCTTCGACGCCCAGGTTGCCGACCTGGAGATGCAGCTGGGCCCGGGCATAAAAGGGGCGGCGCCGCTCCAGCAACTGCGCCATTTCGCTGATGCCCGAAAAAAGAGGCCTCACAGTGGCATCGCCGCCGCACCGCGCAAACAACAGATCGATCGGAGCATCCAGCCAGACGCTGATCCCGGATCGAGCAATGATTGCCTGGTTTTCCGCACTGCAAAAGGCTCCTCCTCCGATCGCTATCACAGTGCTCCTTGCCTCACTTGCCCGCTGCAGCTCCTGCAGCTCTAAAACGCGAAAGCGCGCTTCGCCCCGCAGCCGGAATATCTCAGAGATGGGCATCCCTTCCCGTTTCTCGATCTCGAGGTCCAGGTCAATGAAGGTCCACCCAAGCAATTCAGCCAGTCGGCGCCCCACCGAGGTCTTCCCCGCCCCCATAAAACCTAAAAGATAGAGGTTGGCGTTGTTTGAGCCGACCTCCGACCTCCGGCTTCCGACCTCCGACATCCGACATCCGACATCCGACTGTTGGGAGGTTGTATTAGTGCTTCCAACCACCTTGGATTTCATTGAGGCTCCCAGCTATTCCGCACTTTTTGGTCGGAGGTCGGAGGTCGGAGGTCGGAGGTCGGAGGATGGAGGTCGGTCCTGGCTCGCTCCAGCGCTTCATAGAATCCTGGGAAGCTTACGGCTGCGCATTCCGCCCGCAGGATGCGGGTCGCGCCGGAGGCCACTAAACCCGCGACTGCGAAAGCCATGGCAATGCGGTGGTCGCCGTGGGTTTCGATTTCCGCGCCCTTCAGCCGCTGGGAGCCTGCCACCGTAAGCCCGTCGGGATGCTCCTCAACTTCCGCTCCCATGGCGCGCAGGTTGGCAGCGATCGCCGCGATTCGATCGCTTTCCTTGATGCGCAGCTCGCCGGCATCGCGGATCTCCAGGCCGCCCGCCTGGGATCCCAGTACCGCCAGCGCCGGGATTTCATCGATAAGAGCCGCGGTCAATTCTGCACGGATTACGGGCAATTTCCCCGCGCGGAAAGCCGGATCGTAACGGACCCGCAGATCTCCGCGCGCTTCGCCGGCAATCTCAGATTCGTTTTCAGCCGTCACCCTCACGCCTGCCTGAACAAGGTAGTCGACAAGCGCGCGCCGTTTCCGGTTCAACCCCAGCTGAGGCAGCCGCAAATCCGACCCGGGCACCAGGGCTGCTGCCACCATAAAAAACGCGGCCCCTGAAAGATCCGCTGGAATGTCGAGGCTGCGTCCCTCCAATACCGGCTCCGGTTCGACTTCAATCCAGCTTTCGCAAGATCGCACGTTGCCGCCGAAATGCCGCAGTGCAATCTCGGTGTGATCCCGTGTGGCGACCTTTTCTTCCACCGCCGTCACACCGTCCGCATACAAACCCGCAAGCAGCACACAGGACTTGACCTGGGCGCTGGCAATGGGAAGCGAGTAACGGATGGCATGAAGCCGCGTGCCACAAATCTTTAGCGGCGGCAATCCGCCGGTACGTGCGATGATCTGCGCTCCCATGAGACTGAGGGGCTGGATAATCCGTCCCATGGGTCGCCGCGCGAGCGACTCATCGCCGGATAGCTCGGATGCGAAGGCCTGGCCGGCGAGAATGCCGGAAAGCAAGCGGATGGTCGTACCGGAGTTTCCGGCATCCAGGGGCGCAGAAGGCGGTTTCAATCCCCGGAGTCCCCGGCCTGAAATGAAGATTGATCCATGCTCCGTGCGCATTCTCACACCGAGGCCGCGCAAGCAGCGCAACGTGCTCTGGCAATCCTCGCTGCCCGCAAAGTTGCGCAGTTTGGATTCCCCCTGAGCAATTGCTGCCAGCATGGCATAGCGGTGCGAGATCGATTTGTCTCCCGGACATTGGACGGCGCCGCGCAACGGCGCGCCTGGCTGAATGGTGTAGATCATAATGGGGGCTCAGGGGTAAGGAATTCCATCTCCATTTTCTTGAGTTTTTTGATCTGATCGCGGAGGGCCGCGGCTTTTTCGAACTCGAACTGCCGCGCCGCCTCGCGCATCTCTTTTTCCAGGCGCAGGATTTCTGTCTCCACATCCGCGGGAGACGAGTAGCGCCCGCCTGCCTCCGCCACGGCCGGCGCCTCGTAATAATCTCCCTCGTAAATGCGGATCATTTCGTGATCCAGCGGTTTGATCACGGATTGCGGCACGATTTGGTTTTCCTCGTTGTACCGCTTTTGTGCCGCACGGCGGCGGTTGGTCTCTTCGATGGCAGCCTGCATCGAACCAGTGATCCTATCGGCGAAGAGTACAACTCTTCCGTTGATGTGCCGCGCCGCCCGGCCCATCGTCTGAATCAGAGAGGTTGTAGAGCGGAGGAACCCTTCCTTGTCGGCATCCAGGATGGCCACCAGGGAGACCTCGGGGAGATCCAGGCCTTCGCGCAACAGGTTGATGCCAATCAGGGCATCAAATTCGCCGGCACGTAGCGCGCCCAGGATCTGCACCCTCTCCAGCGTTTCGATTTCGGAATGAAGGTAGCGAACGCGCATGCCCAGCTCCGTATAATGGGCTGCGAGGTTTTCGGCCATGCGCTTGGTCAGTGTGGTGACCAGCACTCTTTCGTTCCGCTCAGCACGCGCCCGGATTTCTTCCATGAGGCTGTCCACCTGCCCCGCGACCGGCCTGATCTCAACTTCGGGATCTGTCAGCCCGGTCGGGCGGAGAATCTGCTCCACAAATGCGCCGCCGGTCTTGGTCAGCTCATAGGGCCCGGGAGTCGCGGAAACATAGACCGCTTGGTTGACTCGCTCTTCAAATTCCTTGAAGCTCAGCGGCCGGTTGTCCAGCGCCGACGGCAGACGGAAACCATACTTGACCAGGTTCTCCTTGCGCGATCGATCCCCGAAGTACATGCCGCGCACCTGTGGCACCGTCGCATGGGCCTCGTCAACAAAGAGAATCCAGTCACGGGGCATGTAGTCCAGCAAGGTCGGAGGCGGCTCGCCCGGCAAGCGTCCCGTGAGGTGGCGAGAGTAGTTTTCAATGCCGCGGCAATATCCCAGTTCCTTCATCATCTCGAGGTCGAACAGAGTGCGTTGCTGGACCCGATGCGCTTCCAGTTCCTTCCCCTCCTGCATCAGCTGTGTGTGCCACTGTTCGAGTTCTTCTTTGATGGTCTCGATGGCGCGCAAAAGCTGGTCACGGGGCTGCACATAATGGGATTTGGGATAGATAGGCAGCCGTTCGTGCTTCTTCAGCGTCCGGCCCGTGACCGGATCAATCTGCGCGATGGAGTCAATCTCGTCCCCGAACATGTCGATCCGAATCGCATACTCTTCGTAGGTAGGAAATACCTCCACCACATCTCCACGCGCCCGGAAATGGCCTCGCCCCAGTTCGAAATCCTGCCGTGTAAATTGCATCTCGACCAACCGGCGCAGGATCTCGTCCCTTTTGATGCGCTGTCCCTTTTCGAGGAAAAGGAGCATGCCATAGTAGGCTTCCGGCGATCCCAGTCCATAGATGCAGGATACACTGGCTACAATAATGCAATCACGGCGCTCGAACAGGGACCGCGTCGCCGAGTGGCGCAGCTGATCGATCTCATCGTTGATCAGCGCGTCCTTTTCGATGTACGTGTCCGTCGCCGCAATATAGGCTTCGGGCTGATAGTAATCGTAGTAGGAGACAAAGTACTCCACGGCATTGCCGGGGAAGAAGGACTTGAATTCCCGGTATAGCTGGGCCGCCAGCGTCTTGTTGTGCGCAAGGACCAAAGTCGGACGCTGGAGGGCCTCAATGACCTTCGCCATGGTGAAGGTCTTGCCGGAACCCGTGACCCCGAGCAGCACCTGGTGCTTTTCCTCGTCTTCGAAACCATGCACCAGCTTTTCAATCGCTGTGGCCTGGTCTCCGCGAGGCACAAATCCCGTGCTGATCTCGAATTTCGAGGAGTGAATGAGAGCTTTCCCATACGTAATGTTCCCGTAGGAAAGCTCTTCCCCGGTCTGTGATAACTTCTTGGTCATACCATTGGAACCAAAACTTTAAGTATAGCGCATAACCTTTCCAGGGAACCTGCCCCGTTTTGCCTGAATCTGCGATTCAGACAGGACAGGCTAAAAGCAGCCACGAATAACACGGCGCGGATTGGCCGCAGCCAAAACTAAAGTTCACAGCAGAGCCGTGGAGAAGAGAAGCCTCGAAGAGGCAGCGGACAAGAGCCCCAGCCGTGATAGGCTGTCCAACGGTTGATATGCGAGGCGTGATGAGGCCCGAAGGGCCGCCAGTGAATAGGCCCGGCCGTCAGGCCTGGCTGCGGGACACACTTGATACTGTGGGTTGTTGGCGCCTTACGGCAAACTTCAGGAGTCAATGCGTTTCAGCGGAGGTCCGAAGGGCCGACAGTGGCCAGGCCC
>Ga0315284_10001935_pt1 | contig 29632 bp, 39 predicted proteins | sample YL17G09_16_MG_FD_203696 | JGI IMG/M metagenome (GOLD analysis project Ga0315284, IMG submission 203696) | Sediment microbial communities from Yellowstone Lake, YNP, Wyoming, USA - YL17G09_16 | ecosystem: Environmental > Aquatic > Freshwater > Lake > Sediment | place: USA: Wyoming | collected...
ACATTTCTTCACAAAGAGAAATGCAGTCCCTTGATAGATTCTCTCCACACCCTTTTCTGACAGGGATATCGTTTCGACAGGATAGTGCCAGAGATCTATCTCCTCATCAAAATTATAACCAACTCCGAGATTTAAAAACTCATCTTTAATAGAAAATTCTTTAATCCCTTTATGAGTTCCTTTGCCTCTTATTGGATTTTTTTTATCATTCACAATAATTGACGGGTAGGGAGAGCCGAAAAAGGAAATATTAAACTCTACAGCAAATAGTCCTGAAAATATTCCATTAATCTGATAATGAATCCCCAGCTTCAGGGGTTCGATAAGTCTTAATGTCTTTTCTACCTTAAGGGAATTGCCGCTTACCAAGCCCTCTCTTGAGAGAGCAATAGTAATTGTATTTCCTTTTTTAAATTTTTTAAATGAATAGATACCTTCGATGAAGTCGCTGAGTTCTTCATACTCTGAACGCATCATATCATCGAGAACTGTATTAGGTGGCAGGAAATGGTCAAGAAGCGAAGTCCGCCTGTAGTTATCATATACCATATAATCAGTAATATCCGTTTCTTTTACTATGAGTTGTTCATGAATAGTTTTGGTATCGCCTGAATGAGCGGTTGATGCCTGTGTTATCTTTGAATGGTAAGCCTCAGGCCTCCTTGTGAGGATATCAAACAGATTAATACCTTTCTTTTTCAAAGAGAGCTCTGTCATGCTGCCACCCTGCTCAGTTATTGTAAATATGATATCTCCTGTACTGATAGTAATATCTTCAAACCCATCACAATCAAAATCAGACTGTTCTACAGTTAATTTTTCATGAAGCATGCCTTCGGCTGTGCATTCTGCTCTCAGAAGATGACGGTACAGAGATGACCTCAGATGTGGCAGATACAGTCCTCCGAAGATGCCATGCCAGTATGCATCATTACATTGACCCCTCCACAGTTCATGCAATAAATCGTGAGTCGTAAGTCGTGAGTCGTGAGTTTCCCCTAATTTTTGAACTTTTAACTTCGAATGTTGAACTTTGAACTTATCTATTGCTTTATGAACTTTTTTGCTTATCTGGAACATTCTTTTCTGGATGTGATTTGACTCCGGGTATTTCACAAGAAAGGATCGCCAGATCCCTCCTCTTAAAAGGCTTTTTGCTTTGTCTCCAATTAACTTTTGCATCTCGGTCAATATATGCTCATAATCCAGCGCACGTTCAGGGGGGAGTGCCCACTCACCCATCTCCCTGTATGATGCAGTGGGAAGATATACCCTTCCTATTGGTTGGAATTTCGAATAATATTCACTAAACGTTGTCGTCTCTATCCAGTCAGAATTTTCTATAAGTGCATTAAAGAATCTCTCAAGCCACCCATTTTCATAACAGTGCGTATAGGTTTCAGGCCACCCACCAAACTTTTCTCCGTCATCTGCCATAGTGAGCAGTGGACTACCGCCTCTCATATATATCTCTCTGAAGTAAGAAAAGATCACATCAATGTTCTTGAATGGTATGTAATATCTCAGTCTCTCGCTTCCGGGAAATACACTCAGCTTGTAACCCTCTTCTTCTGTCACATAATATCCCAAAAGATCACCCTCTTCGAGACCTGAGAGCTTGAAGTGGTAATCATCAACCGGGACATAGTCAATGCCTGCGAAGGTGATATGTTTTGGCATATGTGGTTCCCATACCCTTTCTGCCAGCCACATACCTTTTGAAGAATAGCCAAAATGTTTTTTGATATACCCTGAAAGTTCCTTTATCTGCGGCACCCTGTCACGCTCCGGGATAACAGAGAGTATTGGTTCGTAAAACCCGCCTGAGAGTATCTCTACTCTTTCTGCACGAACAAGTGCCTGTATCATTTCAAAGGATTCTGGATGTCTTTTTTCAAGCCATGACAGAAGGTTGCCTGAATAATGAAGTACAAACTTTAATGAGGGATACCGGTTAAGTATTTTGAGAAGAGGCAGGTATGCCTTTTCGTAAGATTCTTCCAATACGTGATCAAAATTTCCTACAGGTTGATGGTTATGCAGCGCAAGAATTAAATAGAGCTTTTGATTATTAACCAGAAGAAATCCTCCTCAAATTTTATCAAATTTATAAATTATACCATATCAATGAAGTTAAAACAGATGCTGTGGCTTATCTTGTGCAAAGGGAGTGTTATCTTCCTACTGAAAGTCTTTCTATAAGTAATTCAGGGAGATCTTCTTTTCTCATCTTATTTTGTACAGCTTCAACATCATAAGGAACTCTCACTGTTTCTATATTCTTGTCATCGATAATCACATAGCATGCTCTTGGGTCACCATCGCGTGGCTGTCCGACACTTCCTGCATTTATTATGTATCGTCCACTTTTCCGTATCGAGGCTGACTCTTTATGGGTAATCATCTCTCCTGACGGAAGCCTCTCTATAATAAACGGTTGATGGCTATGCCCGAGGAAACAAAATTTATTTTCAAAATAATGGAAATTTATTTCTGCATCCCAGAGTGTGCTGAGATAATACCACGTTTCAGGCTCCTTTGGAGTTGAATGCACAAGGAGAATATCTCCTTTCTTCATATCTTTTTTCACAGGGAACAATTTGAGTGATTTACTGTTCTTTTCTGTAAGCACACTTTTTGTCCACAGTATTGCAGCACGTGCATATGCATTAAAGCATGAGATATCTGTGAGCCCGAGAACTCCCCAGTCATGATTACCTGCAAGGAGGATTTTACATCTCTTTATAAGGAGTTCTATGCATTCATTCGGATCAGGACCGTATCCGACTGCATCTCCGAGAAATAATATATCCTCTATCTGCTTTTTATCTAAATCGTTGAGTACAGCTTCGAGGGCCTCATGGTTTGAGTGGACGTCAGAAAGCACTGCATAGTGCATCAGGCCTTACCCACTTCTTTTGCTATCCGGTCAAGAACACCATTGATAAAGGGAGCTGACTCTCCCGAAGAGAATTTTTTTGCTATCTCTATTGCCTCATTTATTGTCACCGCATATGGAATATCTTTCATGTAAAGTATCTCATACGCAGCGAATCTTAATATATTCCTGTCAACTGCAGACATCCTCTGTACTACCCAGTTTTCTGCAGCCTTTCCAATCACTGAATCTATATTATTAAGTTTATTCACAGTGCCTCTCACAAGCTCTTCTGCAAACTTCTTCACTTCTGTATTCTCTTTTTTGTCAGACCAGAAAGCTTCAAGATCTCTGTTCTCTAATTTTTCTATTTTAAAATCAAGCTGGAATAGCATCTGTAGGGCGTATTCTCTTGCCTTGCGACGCTTCATAAAATAGTGAATAGTGAATAGTGAATAGTGAATAGTGAAAAAAGACCTCTCTTATAGCTTTTACTGATCACTGTTCACTCTTCACTGATTACAGTTTCTTAAGGAGTTGTGCCATTTCAATAGCGGTGATCGCTGCATCCCATCCTTTATTGCCACTCTTCGTACCAGCTCTTTCCACAGCCTGTTCTATGGTATCTGATGTGATGATGCCGAATGCTATAGGCACTCCTGTCTCCATAGACGCTGATGCAATACCTTTTGATACTTCTGCAGCAATATAGTTAAAATGTGGTGTTGCACCTCTTATCACTGTCCCGAGACATATTATTGCATTATATGTCCCTTTCAATGCCATTTTTCTGGCAACCATCGGGATTTCAAACGAGCCAGGAACTCTGATAATGTTTATATCTTCTTCAAGAGCGCCGTGTCTCAATAAAGCGTCAAGGGCACCATCGAGCAATTTGCTCGTAATGAAATCATTAAACCTGCTCACAATTATACCAAACCGTAATCCATTGGCCTGAAGCTCACCCTCGATAATATTCATAAAACCCTCCATTCTTAACCCAAATAATGCAATTGTTCATGTTACTATCTACACATTATTCAATAAATGCCCGAGTTTCTTCTTCTTGGTCTCAAGATAGGCAATATTTCTTTCATGTGGCTTTACCTCTAAAGAAACCCTTTCCACTACCTTCAGACCATACCCTTCGAGTCCTACAATCTTTTTGGGATTGTTCGTCATGAGTCTCATCTTTCTCACCCCGAGGTTCACGAGTATCTGCGCACCTATCCCATAGTCTCTGAGGTCAGGCTTGAAACCGAGTTTGATATTTGCCTCAACAGTGTCAAGACCCTTATCCTGGAGTTCATAAGCCTTCAGTTTATTGATCAAACCAATGCCCCTGCCTTCCTGCCTCATGTAGAGAACAACACCCTTGCCTTCTTTTCTCACCATCTCCATTGCTCTATGGAGCTGCTCTCCACAGTCACATCTCTTTGAACCAAACACATCCCCTGTAAAACACTGGGAATGCACCCTGACCAGCACCTCATCCTCCGGCTTGATCTCACCCTTCACCAGGGCAATATGGATATTGCTATCTACTTCGTTGGTAAAGGCAATGGCGGTGAACTCACCACCATACTCAGTGGGAAGTTTAACCGTTGCAAATCTTTTTACAAATGATTCTGTCCTCATCCTGTATTTAATAAGGTCCTTTACCGTGATTATTTTCAGATTATGTTTCCTTGCAACCTCTATGAGTTCAGGAACCCTTGCCATTGTGCCATCATCATTCATTATTTCACAGATAACCCCTGCAGGATAAAGTCCTGCGAGCCTTGATAAATCAACAGATCCTTCTGTCTGGCCTGCCCTTTGAAGCACCCCTCCTGGTTTAGCCTTCAGAGGGAATACGTGACCGGGTCTTGCAAGGTCTTCCGATTTTGTCTTAGGATCAATCGCAGTCAGTATTGTTTTTGACCTGTCTGCTGCTGATATGCCTGTGGTGACTCCCTTTTTTGCTTCTATCGAGACAGTAAAGGCAGTACCAAATGGTGAGGTGTTATCATCAGTCATCATCGAAAGATTCAGTTCTTCTACACGTTCTGGTGTGAGTGAAAGACAAATGAGTCCCCTTCCGTACTTTGCCATAAAATTGATCGCCTCTGGTGTGATTTTCTCCGCCGCCATACAAAAGTCGCCCTCATTTTCTCTATCCTCATCATCAACAAGGATAACCATTCTGCTTTTTGCGATATCGTCCAGGGCTTCATCAATCATATTGAATCTATACTTCTCCATTTCTCATCCCTTTTTAAATCAAAATTTAAAATTTTGAATTTTAAATTTTACTTAATATATCCCCCTTCCATCAGGGTCTTCATCAACCTTGAATCTTTGCTCGTTTCTTTATTTAAAAATCGTGCAACATACTTTCCAATAATATCCACCTCAATATTAATAGTATCACCAGGACCTTTAAACCCTATTGTTGTATTTCTTGCTGTGTGTGGAATAATCACCACGGTAAAGCTATCTTTTAGTATATCAACAACAGTAAGGCTTATTCCATCTACAGAGACTGATCCTTTTTCAACGAGAAAGTGTATTATTTCTGCAGGCGCCTCTATCTCAACCTTAAAGGCATCTCCTCTATCCACTTTTGACTTAATTCTGCCTGTATCATCCACATGTCCCAGGACAAAATGACCACCAAGTTTCGAATCAGGCCGTAAAGAAGGCTCGAGGTTAACACGGTTGCCAGTCCTCAACTGACCGAGATTTGTGGACCTGAGGGTCTCATCAGAAAGGTCAAACCTTATTGTATCACCTTTAACCTCGACCGCGGTAAGACATACACCGTTGATGGAAATACTGTCACCTATGGTCATATCTTTAATAATCTCTTTTGCCCTGATAGAAAGGCGGAGGATACCTGCACTCCTTTCCAATGCAGCTACCTCACCCATTTCTACTATAATTCCTGTAAACAAATCACTCCTGTATATTTACCGTAAAATTCAATGTCTTCTGGTAAATCCCGAACAGGTTAACTGATTCTGACCATGACGCCTTCACCCGTACCAACTTATCTGTCCTTGTGACCATAATCTCTTTTTCTTCAATTGGAATATTAAGCTCTTGAGCTCTCAGAAAAATTTGTGCCCTTGTCTTTTCAACTTCCCCGAGACTAATCCTTGCAATCGCTTTTGCATCGGTCTTAAACGCTGTATATCGGTAGTATGGTATGCCGAATTGAAACCCCGAGTATACAAGAAGTGCAAGGATTACAAGCCAAAAAATTGCCTTTTTCAATTTATCAACCTCCCTATCCTGTTAAACCTAAGCCATTTGTTGGTATCCCAGGACCAATAGATAATAAGTGCTTTGCCCCTTATTTCATTTATATCAACGAAACCCCAGTACCTGCTATCGTAACTCTGATCACGATTATCTCCCATAACAAAAACCTTATCTTTCGGTACTTGTAATGGGCCGAAGTTGTCCCTTAAATCATTTCCCTTTGGTCTGATAGTGTTGTCTGCATGGAATACATAAGATTCTTCATCTGCTTTTCCATTCACGTAAACAATTTTATCCCTCGCCTCTAACATGTCCCCCTCTGTGCCAACAACCCTTTTTATAAAATCTCTCTTGGGATCCTCGGGATATTTAAAAACTATTATATCCCCTCTTTCTGGTTTCCTGATTGCTAAAATCCGTTTATCAGAAAAAGGAATCTTGGTGCCATATATGAACTTGTTGACGAGCAAATGATCACCTACAATAAGTGTGGGAATCATTGAGCCAGAGGGAATTTTAAATGCCTGTATTATATATGCTCTTATCAGGAGTGCAAGGAGTAGTGCCGTGATAATAGCCTTTGCATATTCCCATATCAGTCTTTTTTTGTTTTTTTTCATTGAGATAGAGCCTCAAATGCTTTACTCTTGAATACAAGACCTGCTGAGCCAATAAGTCCGGCATCATCCCTGAGTAAAGAAGGTACAATTTTTACTTTATCAAAAAGTTCTTTAAATGCCCTTTTTGATGCCTCTTTTATTGCTTCCTGGATATATATATCCCATGCCCCTGTGAGACCACCTGTAAAGATGATTGCATCAGGACTCATCAGGTTGATGACATTCGCTACCCCGATGCCAAGATATTTCCCTGCGTCTTTCAGTATCTCTTTGGCGAAAATGTCACCATCAAGTGCTGCTCTGAAAATATCCTCAGGTGTAATTTTGTAAAAATTCCCGTTGCAGAATTCGGTTAACAGACTTTCCCTGCCTTCTTCAAGTGCAGCTACCGCCTTTGAGAGTATTGCATTTGCAGATGCATACGACTCGAGACAACCAGAATTACCGCAATGGCACTTATTCCCATTCGCATTGATGGTCATATGACCAACCTCTGCTGCCACATTGAGGAGCTCTTTGTCCTGTATTATCCCGCCTCCTATGCCTGTACCGAGAGTAAAAAGTACAAAGCTTGAGAATTCCTTTCCTGCACCAACCCAGTTTTCTCCAAATGCTGCTACATTCGCATCATTCTCAATGAATACCGGTACCCTGAACCTCCCTCTTATTTCACTTACAAGGTTAATTCCCTTGACCGCAGGGATATTCGGTGAGATTAATACATTACCACCTTCTCTGTCAATAAGGCCTGCAATACCAAGACCAATTCCTGCAACCTCATCAGAAAAGAGGTTACCGACTGTCTTGAAGATTGAATCGAGGATATCTTCGGATGTTGGCTCTTTTATTTTTTTAACCACATTTCCATCTGTCGAGACCAGAGCTACCCTTAGATTCGTTCCACCGAGGTCTATACCTATTGCATATTTCTTTGTCACTTTTTTCCTTCTCTGTAAACTTCTATTGCTATTTCAGGGCACATCTGCGCACACATAGCGCACCCTGTGCATTTGTCAGGATGTTCCGGATGTGCAGGGAAATAACCCATGCCGTTAAATATGTTCTCGATAATGATTACACCTGTCGGGCATGCATCAACACAATAGGTGCACCCTTTACACATCTCTCTGTCTATGACAATCATCCCTTTCATTGAGTACTCCCGAGTAATTCACGTGCATGCTTAAGAGACACCTCTGTTATTCTCCCGCTCAGCATCCGTGCGATCTCATTCTGTCTTTCCTTGCCTGAAAGCTCTGTCACTTCTACGCACACCCTTCCGTCTTTCTGTCTCTTCTCAATTTTAATATGAAAATCTCCGAGATATGCGATCTGTGGAAGGTGAGTGGTACAGAGTACCTGGTGTTTATTTGATATTGTTTTGAGTTTCATACCAACACTTTCAGCAGTTTTTCCTCCAATACCTGCATCAACTTCATCAAATATAAGAATGGGTATATTGTCAACATCGGCAAGGATACCCTTCAGAGCAAGCATAACCCTTGAAAGCTCCCCGCCTGAAGCGATTTTTACAAGTGGCTTGGGAGGCTCCCCTGGGTTTGCTGAAAACATAAACTCCACTCTATCAAGGCCATGAGATGTGAGAGCTTCCTGGCTTATAGCTATTCTGAACTCAGCATTACCAAATGCGAGTTCTCTGAGTTCATTTTCAACGAGTTCTTCTATCTTTCTCGCTATCTTTTTTCTTTTTTCAGAGAGGGAATGTGCAACATTGATGAGCATCTCTTCTTTTACTTTTAGTTCTGCCTCTATCGAGTCGAGTCTTTCGTCTGAAAGCTCGAGTCCCGTGAGTTCTTTTTCTGCTTCAACCCTGTACTGAAGAATTGTGTCTATCCCCTCGCCATACTTCCTCTCAAGCCTCTTGATTAATTCAAGCCTCTCTTCGATCTCGGTGAGCTTTTCAGGATCAATGTTATATCTATCTTTGCATCCTCTCAGGGAGATCACTGTTTCTTCTATGAGTGGAAGGGCTGATTCAAGCACATTCAACGTATTCGATATACTCTGGTCTATAGATGCCATTTCTCTTGCCTTTGAGACTACAGATGAAAACTTTTCCATACACGAGCCTTCTGAGCCATAGAGTATTGAATAGGCTGCCTCTGTTAATTCATTTAACCTGCTCAGGTTCGACAGGATTTTCTTCTCTTCACTCAATCCCTCTTTCTCGCCATGTCTCAAAGAGGCTGCGTCTATTTCATGAATCTGAAACCTGAGAAGGTCAAGCCTGTGTGCCCTTTCCTTTATCTTTTGTGTTAACTCATCAGCTTCTTTTTTCAGTGCCTGAACTTCATGATAAAGGGATTCTACCTTTTCAATGTGTTCACGAAGTCTGCCATATGCGTCAAGAAGGAGTCTATGTGTATCAACAGACATAAGGCTCTGGTGTTCATGCTGACCGTGAATGTCGACAAGAAATTTACCAATTTCGGAAAGACTCTGGATGTTTACCATCGTGTCATTTATATATGCTCTGCTCTTCCCTGTGAGAGAAATTGATCTCCTCAGTATAAGGTCATGTGATATATCAATGCCAATGTCAGGAAGTTTGCTGTCTCTCTCTATTTCAAAATAGGCTTGAACAATTGCCTCCTTTTCTCCTGCTCTGACTAAATCTGACTGTGCTCTGCTCCCGAGTGCGAGGCTCAGGGCATCAATTATTATAGTCTTTCCTGCGCCTGTCTCACCGGTGAGCACATTGAGTCCTGCATCAAATCTGACCCTCAGATCATCAATGATCGCAAGATTCTTAATCCAGAGTTCTCTTAGCATTTATAAAAATAACATTTAAGGAAATAACCTTCAATGAACCTCCCTGCAGCAAGTTGTAGGGTATCCTAAAATAAATACAAAGGTTATTCGTCATTCCTCGACTTGATCGGGGAATCCAGAAAAATACTAATGTCTGGATTGTCCGGTCAAGCCGGACAATGACAGAAATAAAAAACATAGAGAATCAATATCCTATATTAAATCCTTTGAGATCACCTATGAATGTCTCCCATTTTATTTCAATATCTGTGACCGATGCACCTGGTGGACCGGTAGAACATTTCTTAATAGCCTGCTCGATAAGGTTCTTTTCGCCTTCAAATACAGCCTCAACTCTGCCATCATAGAGATTTCTCACCCAACCGTTCAGGCCAAGCTTATAGGCAACATCCCTGGTAAATGCCCTGTAAAAGACCCCCTGTACTCTCCCTTCAATGAATAAATGAACCCTTGCTTGATCCATATTTTGGCATACATATCAACATTGTATATAGTGCTTTCATTATACCATATACCATAGACAGGAAAGGCTGCCTCAAAATTTTTATAATCGACAAGATTATTAATATGGCATTAGTTATTACCTTAAATGTTAAAGGTTTATTCGTTTACGCTTCAAAAGGTTCTACTTTAAGGTGTCGTATAAAATTTCTTCACCAGCCTTTCCTGTCATTTTAGAATTATTCATATTTTGACAGTTTTTCAACATCAGGGTATAATTTAAAAATGAGATTAAAGCTTCTTATCATTCTTATCATTTTCTCTATAATCATCGGCGTTTCTGCTGGTGGTTATCTCGCAATCAATAAGGGCATACCGTCTCTTAAGGAACTAAAGCAATACAGGCCTGCAGAAGGCACAAAGATATACGCTGATGATGATTCCCTTATAGGAGAGCTCAAGGCAGAAAAAGGGATATTTGTCCCTTTGAATGCTCTACCAGAACACCTTATCAATGCGGTCATTGCGGTGGAAGACTCACGGTTCTGGAAACATAAGGGGATTGATTACATTGCGATCGTGAGAGCACTTATTAAAGATATTATCCATGTGGAATTAAAAGAAGGTGCAAGTACAATCACACAGCAACTCGCAAAGGTCATGTTCCTTACACCAGAAAAAACTCTCAAGAGAAAACTCAGAGAAGCAGCACTCGCAATAAAGATGGAAAAGAACCTCACGAAAAAAGAGATACTTGAACTCTACATAAACAAGATTTATTTCGGCCATGGTGCATATGGTGTTGAGATGGCGTCTAAGGTATATTTTGGAAAATCAGCAAGAGACATAACACTATCTGAGGCCGCACTTATTACAGGTCTCATAAAGGCACCTGCAATCTATTCTCCTTACAACAACATCACAAAGTCAAAAGACAGACAGCGCACCGCCCTTTCACGTATGGAAGATGAGGGATACATCAAAAGGTCTGAGAAAGAGAATGCATTAAAACAACCTATTCATCTTTCAAGCGTACGAAAAGGGATAGAGGCTAATAACTATTTTATTGAATACATCAGAAAATATCTTGAAGAGAAATATGGTGAAGAAACCGTGTATAAAGGAGGCTTGAAAGTTTATACAACCCTTGACAGAAAGTCACAATCATCAGCATCAAGGGCACTGCAGCAAGGACTCAGGGAACTCGATAAAAGGAGAGGCTGGCGCGGGCCTTTAGAACACAGGAAGGACGTCAAGATAGAGAAAGAACTGAAAAGTAAAGACCTCGTCGTTTCTGTAGTCACAAACCCGGGTGACATCTCCACAGGACTTGTTCTCAAGGTTACTGATAAGGAAGCCCTGATAAAGACAAGAGGCATTGTAGGAAAACTCTCTATTGAAGACGCACGGTGGGCATCAAAAATTATTAATTCCAAAAAAGGTGCAAGTAAGGTTTTGAAGGACTTTACGTTAACACAGATACTTCAACCCGGAGATGTAGTGAAAGTAAGCATAAAAAGTATCAGGGGTACTAATGCCCAGCTTTCGCTTGAACAGGAGCCAGACGGAGAGGGCGCTGTTGTTGCATTAGAGCCGCACACAGGATTTATCAGGGCACTTCTCGGTGGATATGATTTTACACGAAGCGAATTTAACAGAGCTGTATTTGCAAAACGCCAGCCCGGTTCAGCATTCAAGCCGATCATTTACGCAGCTGCCATGGACCACGGATTTACTCCTGCGAGCACGATAGCGGATGAACCTGTAACGTACCCCGGGGGACCAAAAGGTGATTGGAGCCCGGAAAACTATGACCATAAATTTTACGGACCGACACGTCTGAGAGAGGCTCTCGCATATTCAAGGAATGTGGTCACCGTAAAATTAGTTGAGTCAATGGGAATAAAAAGTGTGATAGACTTTGCAAGGACATTAGGTATCCAGAGAGAAATGCCGAGAGACCTGACTATTGCACTTGGTTCTATAAGTATTACTCCTCTGGAACTTGCATCAACATATAATGTGTTTGCGAGTAACGGAATGAGGGTGAAACCTATCGCAGTAAAATACATCATGGATCCAAAGGGAATGATTCTCGAAAGCAATGAACCAGAGGCAGAACAGGCAATAAGCCCACAGACTGCATTTCTGATTACCTCGATGATGCAGGATGTTGTAAAATATGGGACAGGATGGAGAGCAAAGTCACTTGGTCGTCCTGTCGCAGGAAAAACAGGAACAACAAACGAGTACAGAGATGCATGGTTTGTAGGGTATACGCCGGATTTAGTCGCTGTTGTCTGGGTCGGTTTTGATGATATGAGACCTCTCGGACCTCAGGAGACAGGTGCACGAGCCGCATCACCTATATGGGTATCCTTCATGAAGGATGTTGCAAAAGGTGACTCTGAAGAATTCTCCCAGCCTGAAGACGGGATAGTAAGTTTCACGATAGATCCGGCAACAGGTCTTCTCTCAAAGGTTGAAGGGGCTGGTATTAAAGAATATTTCAAGAAAGGTACGGAGCCAAAACAGTTTGCTCCATCTACCTCTCAATGGAAGATAAGGGAGGAACAAACAAATCTTAATTTTGATTAGGAGGGTGATATGAGACTAAGAAATAAAAAGTGGGGAGTAAGATTTATCCTTAGCATTGTTGTCATCATTTTTATCGCTGCATCTGCCTTCGCACAAGAAGGCTCTTATAATAAGGCTCTTGACGCCTATGCTAAGAAGGACTTCAAGAACGTTGTAAAATATCTGACGGTTTATGTAGAGAAAAAACCTGACCCCTATTCTTACTACCTTCTCGGTTATGCCAACTATAAGCTGAAGAACCATGCAGAGGCAATGAAATACTTCAATGATGCCTACGTCATTGACCCGACTTTCTCACCACCTCCGTTTATGAAATAAAGTAGAGGTAGAGATAAAAATAGACAACAGATCCTCATGAATCACAAATGGTGACTGCGATAAATCCTGCAATCTTCAGAGAATATGATATAAGAGGAATATGGGGAAAAGATCTCACTGAAGAAGTTATCGAAAAGACAGGAAGGGCATTTGCAGTTTATCTCAGGAACACCCTTCAAAAAGAAAAAATAAAAATAAGCATCGGAAGAGATGTCCGCCTGAGTTCCATTTCTCTCTTTAATGCATTGTCACGTGGACTCCTTAAAAGCGGCATTGATGTTGTAGACATTGGAGTATGCCCGACCCCTTTACAATACTTTTCTCTCTTTCATCTTCCTGTTGACGGCGGAGTGATGATCACCGGGAGCCACAATCCACCTGAATTTAATGGCATGAAACTCTCCGCAGGAAAAGAGACACTCTATGGAGAAAAGATACAGAATATAAAGCAAATAATTGAACAGGGTAATTTTATTAACGGGAAAGGAACCATCAGGGCATATGAAATAATTCCTGCCTACAGAGAATACCTGAAAAAAGATTTTGCTCCGTTAGGCAGGATAAAGGTCGTTGTTGATGCAGGCAATGGTACAGGCGGCCTTGTTGCACCAGATCTGATGAGAGACCTCGGCTGTGAAGTAACAGAACTTTATTGCGAACCTGACGGGAACTTTCCAAACCACCATCCTGACCCTGTAGTATTGGATAATATAAAAGACCTCATCTCTCAGGTAACGTCCTCTGGCGCTGATATTGGTATAGGCTATGATGGTGACGCCGACAGAATAGGGGTTGTCGATGACAAGGGTGAAGTGGTATGGGGAGACAGACTTATGATTGTATTTGCAAGAGACATAATAAAAGGCCGGAAAACAGAAAATAGTCTACGACCCATGGGAAGGCAGAAATCAGAACCTTTGACATTTGTGGGTGAAGTTAAATGTTCCCAGGTAATGTACGACGAGATAAAAAAGCTTGGAGGGAATCCCCTCATGTGGAAAGCAGGCCATTCACTCATAAAAAACAAGATGAAGGAAACAGGTGCAGTACTTGGTGGAGAAATGAGCGGTCACATCTTCTTTGCTGATCGGTATTTTGGCTATGACGATGCGATATATGCAAGCCTGAGACTCCTCGAGATACTCTCTAAGAATGGACAGCCCTTTTCTTTAGGAAGCCTGCTCAGAGATATACCTGAAAGTATCTCAACACCTGAGATAAGATATGAATGTCCTGACGATATAAAATTCAAAGTAGTTGAAAGGGTAAAAAAAGTATTCGCGGATTACCCTCTCAACGATATTGACGGAATAAGGATAAATTTTGATAAAGGATGGGGACTTATAAGGGCTTCAAATACTCAGCCGGCGCTTGTGATGAGGTTCGAAGCAAAAGATGAAAGTACTCTCAGAGAGATAAGGGAGTTTGTTGAAGGGCGACTCAATGCAGTGCTTAAAGAGTTTGATCAGTAAAATACCAGCGCTAACCTAATTCACAAATTAGATTAAAAAGACGGCAGGGTATCTAAATATATTTGCAACCATGGTATGCCGTCATTCCTGCCCCGCATCGAAGTGCGGGATAAACTCCAGCAGGAATCCAGACGCAGTCCCCGTGAAAACGGGGAACTAAAGGAACTGGATTCCCGTTTTCACGGGAAACCCTGGATTCTCTACGAGTCGTAGACCGCATCAAGTGCGGAATGACAAATAAGGAAATCCTGTAGCAAGACTACAGGGAATATCGAGTTTAATCCATGTCAGCATTATTCGGGTCTTACGTAGCCTTTTGCTTCACAATCCTCAATAAAAAAACAACACAGTCCTCGCATTTTGTTGGTGATTCCTTCCGGCATACTGCCAAATTCAATTCCCAGCAAGGTACAGTAAGTGCTTGATTCCAGTAACAAAATTCTTTCAAAAAAAATCTTTATTTATACCCTTGACTTTTCAGGAAAGCTTATGTAATATAACAACCGATTTTCCCCCAGAGGAGGTACCTAAGATATGCACGAAGTACTGTTAATGGATATTTTCTTTAATCCTGATAAAATACCGCACAATGTGTCGTATGGCTTGCTCGTATCAATAATCTTGATAATTATCTCTCTTCTTATAAGAAAGTCTCTACAACTGGTACCTAAGGGTTTCCAGAATTTTTTCGAGGTGATTGTTGACGCAATTTTGAAGTTAGCAGAAGAAAACATAGGCCACAAATGGGGCAGAGCTTTCTTCCCTCTTCTCGGTACAATGTTTATATTCATACTTTTCAGTAATTTCATGGGCCTTGTACCAGGATTTGCCTCAGCAACTGCCAACGTAAATACAAATGCTGCAATGGCCGTCCCTGTCTTTTTTATATACCAATTCTTTGGATTTAAGGTTCATGGTATTGGCTATATAAAACATTTTCTCGGACCCATTCGCTCTATCGGAGCGCTCCCGCTTATGATAATGATATTCCTCACAGAGATCCTGAGCCACCTTGCAAGACCACTCACCCTTACCGTCCGGTTATTCGGGAATATGACAGCAAAACATTTAATACTCGGCGTCTTAGCCATTATTCTCCCTATGGTTGCTCCTTGTTTTGTTCTCGGCATCGGTATTATTACCTGCCTTGTGCAGGCTCTTGTCTTTACGCTTTTGTCAACGCTTTATCTTGCTGGTGCTATAGAAGAAGCACATTAATACTATACTTTTTGAAAGGAGGTAGAAGAAAAATGAAGAAAACAATGAGTGTACTTATGTTAACCCTCATGCTGCTCCTGGTTTTAGCACCTCTGTGCTTTGCTGCAGAGCCTGCAGCAACCGGAAAAAGCTCTAACGTCTTTTACTATGCAATGGCTGCACTCGGCTGCGCTGTTGGAATGGGCCTTGCCGCATTAGGAACAGGTGTTGGCATGGGTCATGGCGTTGGTGGAGCATGCGAAGGTATCGCCAGAAATCCAGGCGTTATGGGAAAAATATTGACAACCCTCATCATTGGTTTGGCGATGATCGAGTCCCTCGCAATTTACACCCTCGTCGTGGTTCTCATCCTCTTATTCGTGAATCCTTTCGGAAAGCTCCTTCAATAAGAGAGCTATTAAGAAAAAAGGGCAGGTTTAACCTGCCCTTTTTTTATGCGCAGGTGGCTATAGCAGTTTCTCAATAGAGAAAATAACCTTGACACCAATGGTTGCTTACTGTTTAAGCTAAAGAAAACAGGGACAAAAAGTGAGCAATCCTATTTATGTAAGACTAAAACAAACGGCTCTTAAAACAGCAGAAATGCTCGGTATCCCATCTTTTTATATCGATTACAGAGGCGAAACAGAGAGATCCATTGAATCCTTGAAAACAAATGCCCTGTTAAGAAAATGTTTCACTTATCTGGATGAAGCATCCATGGACTCCGGACATGGCGTCTCCCATGCAGAGGCAGTTGCACTTGATGCAGGGTCTGTCATCCAAGTCGAGGGCAGGACACACCACATAGAGGGCAGGTTAATAAGTGAGCTTATCGTGTATGCACAGATAGCAGGGTTACTTCACGATATAAAGCGTAAAGAAAAAGACCACACCATCGCGGGAAGCAATAAGGCAAAAAAGATACTCAATGATTTCAAGATGGAAGACCGATATAAAAAATATATCGTTGCTGCCATCAGGAATCATGAGGCATTTAAAGAGTTCCCTGAACCTGAAAACGAAATTGCCAAGCTCATCAGCGACTCACTCTATGATGCCGATAAGTTTAGGTGGGGACCTGATAACTTCACCACAACGTTATGGCTGATACTCAATTCCCTGAAGATACCGGTGGAAATGTTACACAAAAACTTTATAGATAATATGAGATATATAGAGAGCATTAAGACTACCTTCAGAACTCAGACTGGTAAGATTTACGGGCCGGAATTTATCGATATGGGCATTAAAATCGGTCGGGCCATTTATAAAGAGATGACGGATATAATAGCTAACAAGCTAACAAACTAAACAGATTGCTTGCTTTACAACTGCTAAGAGCTAAGAGCGAAGAGCTAAAAATGATAAGGTTTCGTTTTGAAAATTTAGAGATTTGGCAAAGATCGGTCGAAGTTGCAAGAAAACTGTTTGACCGTGCTCTCAGCTCTATGCTCTTTGCTTTCAGCTTGCTGTCTTGCTTGTCTTCTTAAAAATACTTTTGGAAAAGAAATTCCGTAAAAGTGAGGCGATAAGGTCTTTCTGCCAGTCAAAATTATAATTCTTTATAATTGGCAGAAACCCGTCTTTCTTTACAAGGTCAACGAGGAGATTAATCTGATAGTCAGAAAGCCTTGAAAAGAGATTTCTGAGCAGCATCCCTGCATTCAACTCGGGCTCTATTCTGTTTCTCCAGCTTATCTCATATTCTTTAAAAACCTTTTCACTGAAGTCTTTCATTGCAAATGCATTCATAATAGTCTTCACTGCAATCTCTGAGCAAAGAAGTCCGAAATAAATCCCTCCGCCCGTTGTAGTCTTCACCTGGCCTGCTGCCTCACCTACTACTATAAGCCTCTCAGCATAACTCTTCGGAGCCACTCCGAATGGAATAGGGCTGCACTTTACCTGACTATTCCTCATATCCACTCTATGCGAAATCAGTGGATTCTCAATAAAGTTTTTTAAATAGTCTAAAGGATTTTTCTTCGTAATAAGTCCAATCTTTGCTTCTTTGTTATGTGTTGGCACAACCCATGCAAAAGACCCGGGTGAGATATTTCTCCCGAAATAGACCTCGACATCACTGATATCTTCTGTCCTGGCGTCGGTTTGTACACCATATAAATATTTTCCGGGCTTTGTCACTCCTTCTCTGAGAGAATTGAGATCAAAACCGGTAGCAATCACCCCAACCTTAGAGCTGAATTTATTTTCTTCTTCGCCTGTTTTTACCTTCACATGAAAGGAATCATCCATAATAGTGATCTCTTCTACTCTTGTATTTAAATAAGTAGTTACCCCTTCCCTCACCGCCATTCTGTTCATCTCCTGGTCAAAAAGACTTCGGTTGACAATATAGGCGAGGGGTGATGCAGATTGGTATCTTATATAATTCCCGGAGGGTGAGTATGCCTTTATAGAATCTACCTGTCTGAGTATTGCCTCACGTGGCAAATCAAAATGTTTAAAACATTCTTCACTGATAAGACCGGTGCAATTTACATCCTCACCAATGGATAAATTTTTTTCAAATATCCCGACATTCAGGCCGGTTTTTGCTAACTGATATGCAGTATAACTGCCAATCGGTCCTGCGCCTACTACAATGACATCATGCTTTTCATTACTCATTATCAGTCAGCCTTCCATAGTCATCATAAAAACGTATTATATCATCCTCTTCAAGATAATCTCCACTCTGCACCTCGATGATCTGAAGCGGAACCTTCCCCGGATTCTCAAGTCTGTGTCTCGTTGAAATGGGTACATAGGTTGATTCATTTGGATGGAGATTATATACCTTTTCACCAATAGTCACCCTTGCGGTTCCGGATACCACAACCCAATGCTCGCTCCTGTGATGGTGCATCTGGATACTCAGCTTTGCACCGGGATTAATCAGCACACTCTTTATCTTGTATCGTTCTCCTGTTTCGAGCACCGTATAAGAACCCCATGGCCGTTCAACTGTTCTGTGGATGGTTAACTCTTCTGCCCCTTTCTTTTTCAGCTCATCAACAACTTTTTTCACATCCTGTGTTTTATCCTTACTGCATATCAACAGGGCATCAGGGGTATCCACGACCACCACATTTTCGACACCTACAGTTGCCACAAGCCTTTTCCCCGCATAGACAATGGAATTTCTCGTCTCAATATCAATGACATTACCTGCAAGGACATTGCCATCCTGGTTCTTCATCGAAATATCTTCGAGAGCCCTCCATGTTCCCAGATCACTCCAGCCAAATGCTGCAGGCACCACAGCCACCTTTTTTGCTTTCTCCATCACCCCATAATCTATAGACACAGACTTCAGCGATGAATAAACTTTTCTTGTCACTTCAGCCTCATCTTTTCTTCCCATCGCTTTTTCTATTTTAAGAAGTCCTTTATAGAGCTCTGGCAGATGTGCTTTAATCTGACTCAGGATATCAGAAACCCTCCAGACAAATATTCCACTATTCCAAAAATATCCACCTGATTTTAAATAGCTTTCTGCCTTCCTGATATCTGGCTTTTCAATAAAATTCTCGACTTCATAGTAGGGTAGTTTCTTGGAGGCTGTGAGCGCCTTCCCCCTTTTTATATATCCATAACCTGTTTCCGGCCTGTTTGGAATGATGCCGATAGTCGTAAGGTAGCCTTTTAATGCAGCCTCCTGAGCCTTGATGAGAATCCTTATAAACTTATTGTTGTTCAAGATCACATGGTCTGATGGCATGACAGCCATGACTGCCTTTGGAGAATGTTTTTTAATATGAATAGCTGCAAGGCCGATTGCAGGAGCTGTATTCTTTCCTTCAGGCTCAAGGAGCAATCCAAACCTGTCATTCCCGAGTACCGTAATGAGCTGCCTTTTTATATCATAAGCATATTTCTCACCTGTAACCACACAAATATTTTTTGCAGGTATAGTCTTGTTAAGCCTCATTACCGTCTGCTGGATCATTGTGGAATCTCCAAATATACGGAGAAGCTGCTTAGGAGTCGACTCTCTGCTTATAGGCCAGAACCTCGTCCCGCTCCCCCCTGCAAGAATTACCGCATAAATATTATTTACCATTTTCTCGTTTTGAAGGGCAGATGTGCTGATAAAAGCTTTTCCAGCAACACCTTATTGTCCTTTGGACTGGCCAGCCAGCCTTTATTTAAAATGCACCCCTCTTTCATCCCCCCTTACCAAGGGGGGACTCAGGGGGGTTGTCATGTGTATCATAATAAAATATTGTTGCTTTGAAAAGGTTTTTCAGCATATCTGCCCTTCATTTTATGCAACGTTTAAGTTTACTTATTCTCACTATTCTCAATCAATATTCATCTATAGAAGGAATATGAGAAAGCATCCTGGTTTTTTGCAAAAGTTTTCTGTCTGCCGTAATCAGAGGGCAACCGAGATATTTTGCAAAACTTATATAAGTAGAATCATAAACGGTGATATCATATTTACGAGCTATTCTGACAGCTTCTTCCATAACATGCTGATTCACAGGTCTTAGAATTCTCATTTCATAGATGCTAATCTTCCCTGCAATTTCATCTGCGGGCTTCTCTCCATTTTCGCAAAGCCTGTGTAGAATCCCATTTGCCAATTTTCGCACGGATTTCATCCTGAAGCTTTATAGCCTTTTCAATCCCGTTTCTTTTCTCTTCTTCATGTTTCTCTTCTTCTAAAGCATGGAGATAAGACTCACAAGCCTTGCGTAAAAAACCTGAACGGGTCAAATGCTTTTCTCTCCGCTTTCTCTCTATTTCTTTGAGGATATCTTCTGATATTGAAATATTTATTTTAGCCATGTTATTAAGTACCTCTTACTCTACTTTATTTCATAGTAGAGAAAACTATCAATATTTTTTTCTATATAGTAAGCATCCAAAATTTAGGCCTGAGGATTGAAATAAGAGGGGGGAGATGACCTTGAACGGACATTACAAAAATTTTGGGGCATCCTTCTTGACGAAGAGGAGCGTCCCTTAAGGGGCGAATTTGCACTGTTTGAGGCCGAGAGGCCGAGTTTGCAAATTCGAGCGTTCGAGTCTTAGAAGGGTCAAAATTTTCGTTCAGGAAGTGAAAGGATATCTCCTCAAAAACCACAATAAGCCTAATTTTTGGATGCTTCCTTATAAAAGATATACTTTAAATGTCACTACTCTCTATCTCCCAACCTTACTATCTTCCCGTTTTTATTCACTGAATTGCCCTGTATCAATCCACTCTTTTTTCAGGACAGACCAGAAATCCTCTGTAAGCCCTTTCAGGACATAGTCATAGGGAAGCCATCCGTAACCACTCTCTCCCCATTCCTCACTCCACGAATTTCTGATGAGAAGAGCTCCTGTTGTTTCTATCTTCCCATAGTTGTTCTCAATTTTCATTTTATCGTCATAGCCTACTACAACAACTGCATGTCCACCCTCTATTCTCTCTTTAGGTGACGGGAAAGGAATTATTCCTGTCTTTTCTGCCTGTTCGATAGAATTATAGACAGTAAATCCGAACATCGCCGGATGTCCTTTAGAAAGATAGAGCTTTACTTTCCTCAATACGTTGCTCGCTGATGTACCCGGTGGATCATGTCTGAAGTATGTAATCGTCTGATAGTTCTGGGCAAAGGCATAAAGAAAAGCAGGTGGTTCTTTGTCGAATTCCTTTTCACTATCTGTATAGGGCCAGTATCCTTCAGGCGGGACACCGAAGAGCACCATTGCTCCAATCGTTCTCCTGAGATATGCTCCTGTATCACCTTTCACCTTCATCAGATTGCGGGTAACTTTATAGAGAAAAAGCCGCGACGCATCGGTATGTCTTCCAAAAGATTTCCTCTCATAATATTCAATAATTCCTACGCCGGCATGGGCAGTGCATGAACCAAGCCCTCCTTGATTCTCCACAGGTGAGCACCATTGTCTCAGGTCAACAGATACCGGCAGGCTCTTTACCTTCAGCAACCCTGTAGGCTCAAGGACTTCTTTGACCTTCCCGGTATCTTCTGTATAATCCCTGAAATCAGGATAATCAGGTATCCACCCCATGCCATATTTCTTTTTTTCGCTCACCATATACTCCCCTCCTTATTTAAGATACATTGAGACTTATGAAGACTGTTTGAAATCACGTGTCTTATTAATCAAATTATTAAGTTTTAAAGAAGTTCATCTCAGTCTCTTAATCTCTTCTTCCGACTCACAATCATCAGCGCAAACACAACTCCTGCTGAATCGATAAGGCAGTCAAAGATTGAACCTGTCCTCGATGAAATAAAGGTCTGAAGGAATTCGTCAAGAATTGCATAGCTTATCGCGAGGATCCCTGAGTACATAACCCATTTAACCTTCCATGTTTTCTTCTCTGTTGCCCGGAAACTGCGAAATAAGAGGAAGGCGAGAATGGCATATCCGCCAAAATGTGCACATTTACGAATGAAGGCATGTAACGCAGTTATGGTTGACTGACTGGCATGAGGCAGAAGCCACGTTAAAATCGGCATTAAAAAAGAAGAGGTGCTTTTAAAACTCAAAGCATCATTCACTGGAAAGAGAAACGCCATCCAGACAAATACAGGAAGCCAATAAATTAGAAAAATACCCATTCACCCATTCACCATCTCATAGTCTCCCAATCTCTTAGTCTCCTGACCTGTCAGAGTTTAATTGCAGTTTTGAGAATTTCGCTGTCAAGACCCGGCACTCTTTGCTACTCTTTAGTTTCATGATTCAAAAAAAAGTTATTTGTTATAGGTTATATGGTATTGATTAATCTATCATCTATTACATTATTCTTTCACGATTTGAGTTACCACAAAACTTAAAATTTCTCTTAAAGCTGATTCAGGATTATCTGAAATGTGGCTTGATATAACGGTGTCATCTGAACCATTCTGAAAATGCTTTGGGAAGGTTGGTATATCTCTCCATTTTTCATGCGGTGCATTATCGTGGCGGTATATTTTATGAGTAGTTAAACGTCTATCCCAATGATAAGAATATTTTCCTTTTATTGAATAATAGATGTCCATGAAGCTATCGTCACACAGGTAAAGGCGCAATTTCCATGGTTCTTCACTTTGGGAATATAAAATATTACCAGTTTCAATAACTGTCTTAAATTCAGTAGTAGCTATATTAAGAAGATTCTTGTATAGCTCTAATATCTTCGTTGATTTGGGCAATTGCTGACTCTAGATTTTCAAACAGAATTAAATCTTCCCATGTTGGGTGCTCTGGTATTTCTCCGAATTTTATTTTGTTCTCAATTTCTTCACCTGAGGTAACATTATATCTATTAAGCACTTCTAACCTGTCCATCATAATTTTGCGCCTTTTCTCACGGAGAAAAGCGAGCAAACCCGATATTGTGAGTTCACCAACACTAATACCTGTATCATCAGCAATCTTCTTTATAATATCTTCAGTTAAAGGCATGCTTCACCTCCCTTTAGCAAAACCTCTTTAGTTATATTCATATAAGTGGCTCCCCCTATCAAATGCTGCTCCCCATCTCATATAAATAATCTTCTTCAATTATTTTAGCAGATTACAATGGAAATTTTTTGAAGTCCGAAAGGGTCTTAATCTCGCCAGATTCACTTATTATTCTATCTTTTGTCAGCACCCCTACCTGATAAAATTTGGCTGTAGCTGCAATAACACGATCGTGTATTTCTTTAATATCCTCTATTCGTATTGCCTCATCAAGAATTTCAAACCCGAACCCCACAATCTCAAATTCTGGTTCATCTTTAATCAAACGGTACATTTCAGCAAAATCAAACTCTATTCATCCTTTTTCTGCTATATCTAACGCTTCAGCTAAAGCTATGGTAGGAACCAATAAACGTCCTCCTTGATTGCGAGTTGTATCGATCCTTTCCTTGAGTTCCTTGCCAAAGTCGAGGAGTGCCTCAAGATGTGCTCTTGCTGCTTCCTGAAATTCAAGGACCGCCTCCGCTTCTGCCTTGCCATATGCATGGCATCCGGGCAGAAGATCAGATTTTGCAATCCAGACTCCGTCTTCATCCTGTCTCAGTGAAATTTTATCTTTTGGTACTAACATTGTTATATATTATACTAATCAATTACCCCTATCAAGTCTTAAACCACTTCTTTTCACCCCTAATAGCGAAAAGGTTTAAACCTACAATATACATTTAATCTCCTCTATCTCCATCCCTTTTTGCCATGCGATCAGATCCTTATAGCAGCCCTTACTTTCTTTGTTCTTTCTTTGTTCATAATCCAAATACTAAATTCTCATCCTAAAACTCACACTGATACTAAAAACTTCTCACTAATACTAATACTTTTTAACAACTGTCACCGACACTAATACTATCAGCTAATACTATATTTTCTTCTCCCTCGATTCCCATTTCCCCTGAATGTGATAATGAACGAAAGGAAAATCAATTTAAGGTCGAGGTCTACGACTCGTAGAGAGAAAGGATTGTTTTTTGATGTAGAGGAGTTCGTATTTTAGTTTATGTTGAGGTGGTGTATCATAACGTCCGTAAACCTGTGCTAATCCTGTAAGGCCAGGAGGTACAGAAAATCTGCTGCGGTAATTTTTTATCTTTTTCGAAAACTGTTCAACAAGCTCCGGCCTTTCTGAACGCGGACCTACAAAGCTCATATCACCCTTAAAGATGTTCCACAATTGAGGAAGTTCATCCATTGCTGTAGCCCTTAGAATTCTTCCCACATTGGTAACTCTCGGATCATTCTCTGACGCCCATACTGCACCTGTATGTTTTTCAGCATCATGAATCATCGAACGGAACTTGAGGGCTTTAAAGATCATGCCATTCTTACCCACACGGTCCTGTGCATAAAAAATCGGCCCTCTGTCTTCTAACTTAATCGCCAGGGAAAAGATAAGCCAGAGGGGGGATGAGAAAATAAGACCGATGGAAGATAAAAAGATATCAAAGAGTCTTTTGAGCATAGCTATGTAACTAAAAGACAGGGGTATAAAATGTACAATTTAGATTTGACCCTAATGACCCCAAAACCCCAAGAAGAAAATTATGTTAAAGCGACCTCAGGTTCGATGAGTCTTGATTTAATAGGTTTTAGCCCCTTAATTTTTACATAGACAACCGGTTGGCCTGTTTCTCTCTGCCTTTCGGCTAAGCGCTTGCTCCATTCGTTATACTCCTCATCTCCCTCAACTTGCAAAACAATCTGAGCATTTTGTGGAATCTTTTTAGCAAATTCAAGGTGTTCCACTACATAGCGGTCAAACTCAGCAACCAACATGCTATGTTTTTTCTCTAAAATATCTATCATCTATTTACCCCCTATGAAAGCCCTTTGATAAGCCTTCCAATTTTCTTTTATGTCCTCGTCTGCCAATGTTAGTGCCTCGCTAAGGTCCAAATCGAGTTTCTTTTTAATTTTTCTCCCGTTGAGGTAGTAACGATCTACATGGGCAAAACCATGAGCAGAATCATAACGGATTACCTCGCGCCATTGGTTCTTGACAAAGACCTCCAATTGAACAACAAAAGCAGTGACTTTTCCCTTTTCAGATTCATGATAGTGTCTTTTACGCACACCATCACCTAAAGGAATAACATACTCAGTTACGCTCAAATTGTTTTCCTTTTATTCTCATTCTATCAGTCTTTTACCTCAACAATCAAGCCTGTTTCAACTCTCCAGGCAAATTGATCATAAGGTATTTAACTAAAAGACAGGGGTATAAAATGTATAATTTAGGTTTGACCCTAAAACATGAACATTTATCTTCCAATTATAAATATGAACCCGTCCCCAATTTTAGTTCCTTTTTTGCTTCACGACTATTTCTGGAAGTTCAGAGGTAAGAATCAATCAGGTCTTTGAGAGATACCCATCGATTTCTTTTACATACTGACTGTACATATCCTGGGCCATTCTGACTGCATCAAGCACGAGCGAATGTTCGAGAAGATCATATTCATGAACAAGCCTGTTTATCAGGCCCGCGGACGGAGCGAGTTTACCGGCGAGATCCTGGGATATGATTTTGAGTTCTCCTGTTTTGACAAAGCTTTCATAATAATCGTCAGGCACTGTATTGCCTGCCTGTACAAGAATGTGAGTGTTGATATCAATGGCTGCTTCAATAAGTTCCTGTAAAAGCCTCTCGGTGGCCTTCCTTTTATAAAAATCCTCGATATATTCTTCTCTGGTCATGGCTGCTATCGGCTCAAGGGCTTTCAGGTTCTCTATGATAACAGCGAGTTTCCTTCTGATGATTTCTTTCTCTAACGGGCTCATGCCGACTTCCTTCGCCCGAGGAAATAGCCGATTGCCTCTGCCCGGCCATCACGGAGTTTTTTTGTGTCTGCATACATCCTGAACGCGAGAGAGCAAAAGGTATTGAAGAGTCCGGGGGTCTTCTCATACAGGAGCCTGCCGGTTTTCACAGCAGCATACCGCAACAAAGGACTTGCCCTGCTCAGGTCAACCACATCAACAGTATCGGTGCGGAGAAGTCTGGTAACCCTGTTGGTAAGCTCAAGAATATCCGCCGGGCCTTCAAACATGAATGCAAGATCAATATCACTGCGCTTATGCATCCTCCCATGCGCCGATGAGCCGAATAACAGAACAAACTGCAGCCTTTCCTCACTCAGAAGGGGCGTCAGCCTTTCCCGGATTTCTTCAAAAGATAATGCCCTTTTTGGATTCATCACAAATCTATTCTTTCACAATGTCCCTGCAAAAGCAATTACCTTATTAGTCCATGGGTCGTAATTAATAGGATACCCTATCAGCTTTCCTACTGCCTACTTCCCATCTTCTATAAACTTGAACTATCCTCCCGCCTTTTCCTACCCGGCTCTGAGTCTGGAAGATGGGCCCCCTGTCCTCCAGTTTAATTGCCAGGGAAAAGATAAGCCAAAGGGGGGATGAACCAATAATACCTATAGAAGATAAGAAAATGTCAAAAAGTCTCTTGAGCATTACTATTTTTTTTTCTAAAAAACGAAGTTGAGTGAAATTGGGGACGGGTTCTCATTTTAGGTTTTTATAAATATGAACCCGTCCCCAATTTGGAACAGGTTCCAGATCAAATGAATCTCCTATGAATAGGGTTTTGATCTTACTTTTCACCTGCAAGGTGTCTCGCTATATTTGCTATTTCATCAGAAATCCAATAACCTTGACTCCTTAACTCATTAATGGACGGCCCTATTTTTCCCATAATTCCTTTTTCTTTCGCTAATAATAAAATGCCAAGTAATCCAACCACCGGAATATCCAATTTCTCTGCAACTAATCTTCCAGCACAGTCGTCAATTAGCAAAATGACATCTTCTGAAAATGTTGAAAAGTCCGATTGCCTGTCTTTCACCTTCATCTAAGTCACCCAGAGCTTCTTGTGTCGAAGGCTCTAAAGGTTTCAGGTCAGTCACTTTAATGAAGTCATTAAATGCCTGTCAATCCTTTCAGATTCAACACCAATCTTTCCCAATAATTCCCTATGAACCATAGGTGGAATCAATACTTCTGAAGCAATCATTTTAAGGATTGAAAGGCAATCTATCTTGGCTAAACCAATAAGTGGGCCTGTATTGGAAATAATCTTTATTAACCGCTAAATTTTCTTGCTCTCTCTAAGTCTTTTTTGATCTCTTTTTCAGCTTCTTCTGGTGGATAATTGAATATACTTACACGATACCTGCCACAGGCCTCAAAAAATTCTACCCGCGACATTCCTGCTAATTCAGCAGCTTTCCCTGAAGATATCTTACCTAGTTCAAACATCTTCAGAGCAGCCATTAAACGTAACTGGTGTTCCATCTCTTCTTTTGTCATATGTACAGCATGCTCAAATCCACTTGGATATTTGATCTTAAGTTCCTCAGTCTTCATCAACTTTCCTCCTATATGAGCCTATTATATCTAAGCATGTTATATTATTTCTATACATCTTACTATCTTTTATGCTCAATAAAACCCCGCCCAGTATTTTATTCCTCAACCGTGGAAGGAAAATATTACAAAAGAGGATACATATCAAGAAAAATAGGGGAAGTATCCCCCACTATTTCCATTATTTCCATGACTTTAAAGTTACAGTGTTAGAAAAATCACATTAATAATGGAGAACTCTGTATTAATAAATTATTTATTGTAAGGCTGATAGTGGATGAGCCCATCAATCATTTGGTAGTGATTGATATTACAGGTCACTAATTTACAATTAAAGTGTATAGCAGTTGCAGCAATTAAACTGTCAATAGGGTTTGTTGAGTATTTACGCCTTATCTCTCCAGCTTTTTCAGCTATAGAAAAAGTAATATCAACTGCTTTAAAAAGTGAAAACAATCTTTCGATCTTTATTCTCTTTTTTTCTTCAGAAGCACTTTTACCGGAAAGAAGTTCCATAACTGTAATAGTTGATATTAAGCCGGCCATGTTCCTTTCATAAAAAAGTGTTAAAAATATCTTTGCTGCAGGAAATCCCCTAAGATGGTCAATTAAGATATCAGAATCTATAACTACAGTTTCAGTTAATTCCAAGCCTTCTTATCCTTGTTTCACTTTCTGCTCTCAATTTTTCAAGATAATCCGGTTCGTCTATCCATATTCCAAAAGTTTCTTCCAATAAATTCTTTTCTTCTCTTTCTTCAATAATTACATACACTTCGGCATCATCTCTCGGCCTGATGTCCTCAGGCAGACGAATAACGCCATCAGCATATTTACCTTTTACAACCTTTTTCATACGGGCCTCCGAATCCATTTTATATTGAGTATTGTATCATAGTATATCTTGAAATTATCATAAATTTATTTTATGCCTATCACAGAGAAGGAGTATATTCAGCTTATCCCCCATTCTGACAGGTTTATCTCAACAGCCTTGCCTTTCGTGATTGATTCCTCAATCGCGAAGGTTGTCACTGTTGTTGCGACGATGGATTTAAAATCTATGGGAGAAGGTCTGCCGTTTTTAAGTGCATCCACAGTAGCCCTCAGTTCACCTACGTGCCCCCTGTCCTCCAGTTTGATTGCCAGTGCGAAGAGAATCCAGAGTGGAGCCGATACCGAACAACGATAAGATAAAATGTCAAAAAGTCTCTTGAGCATTACTATTTTTTTTCTAAAAAACGAAGTTGAGGAGTGAAATCAGTTGAGTGAAATCAGGGACAGCCTGCCATCCCCAATTTAGCAAAATTCAAGACCTGGCACTTTTACCTAAATTATTACTATCAAGAAAAATAGGGGAAGTGTCCCCTCTGTAACTATTGTAACTATTCTTAACTGCAATACAATTCAATCAGGAGACCATAAAGTTATATTATTTACTGTTTTAAAATCATTATCACTTGAGGCAAGATGTCTAATCCCCTTTCTTTCCATAACAGCTATATGTGCGGCATCTGCTGTTAAAAGTCCATACGTCTTAGCTTTCTGGATAGCTGCTATCATGTCTTCATCAGTCAGATCAAGAACCTTCAATCCAAAGTCTTTAAGGTTTTTCTACATAGAGCTTTTCCAAATCTTTCATTGACAGTTTCCCTTTCACAAGCCCCCTGTAATTCTCTGTATAACTTTTCTTTAAAGGCAAAATGATAATACCTTCCTCAGTTACCTTAATCTCCACTTTATCCCCTGGTGCAATACTCGTCTTTTTTCTTACCTCTTTAGGAATAACAATCTGTCCTTTTCCTAACACTTTAGCTACGAGCATATATTCATCTCCTTATTATTTTAACTAAATTAATTCTGAAAATAAACTCTGGAGCAAGGGACATGCGGTATATTTTTTCTTCGGTTGCTGTGTCAAAAAAATAGGGGAAGTGTCCCTCATTGTTTCCATTACCCCTTCAAACCAGTTAACCCAATAAAACTAATTAGACTATTGATTATAATTTTCACCCTTTCGCTCTAATTGCATGCATGAAAAAAATGAAAAAGCGAAGACTCATTCTTTTAATAGAACCGTCCCATTAAAGTCATTCTTCTTTTTAATTAGGAGGGAAGTATCTCTAAAGATGCTGAAAAACTTGGTTTGTAAATTTTGAAGTGCTTTCTATCGCATGTAAAAACCTTGCGAATCTTGTATTTCT
>Ga0315284_10001936_pt1 | contig 29603 bp, 19 predicted proteins | sample YL17G09_16_MG_FD_203696 | JGI IMG/M metagenome (GOLD analysis project Ga0315284, IMG submission 203696) | Sediment microbial communities from Yellowstone Lake, YNP, Wyoming, USA - YL17G09_16 | ecosystem: Environmental > Aquatic > Freshwater > Lake > Sediment | place: USA: Wyoming | collected...
CGAGGTGCTGGACGAGAAGCTCACCATCGCCCTCCCGGTCAAGCAGTACATGGTCCAGGCCCTGGGCGGCAAGGACATCTTCGACAAGGCCGCCCTGATTGAGGAATACCTCGACTACGCCCGGAGCCTGGCACCGCACGTCACCGACACATCGGTGCTCATCAACAAGGCCATTTCGGCCGGCAAGCGCGTCCTCTTCGAGGGCGCGCAGGGGACCCACCTGGACGTGGACCACGGCATCTATCCATACGGCACATCCTCAAGTACCGTGGCCGGCGGTGCGTGCATAGGCGCCGGCGTCGGACCCAAGGTCATTGGCAAGGTCGTGGGCGTTGTCAAGGCCTACACCTCCCGCGTCGGCGAGGGGCCCTTCCCGACGGAGCTCAAGGACGCTGTCGGGGCCCACCTGCAAAAAGTGGGCCACGAGTTCGGGACCACCACCGGCAGGCCGCGGCGGACGGGCTGGCTGGACCTTGTCATGGTCCGGTTCTCGGTCAGGGTCAACGGCCTCACATCGCTGGCGATAACGAAGCTCGATGTTCTGAGCGGTCTTGAAAAAATAAAGATCTGCACTGGCTACGAGATCGACGGCAAGCGCGTGGCCGATTTCCCTGCGAGCATGAAACAGCTGGCCAGGGCCAAACCTGTCTACAAGGAGCACAAGGGCTGGGAGGCCTACACCAACGACGACTGGAATGCCTTCGTCAAAAAGGGCTTTGCAGGCCTGCCGCCCAAGGTCAAGGCATACCTGAAGGAGATATCGAAGGGCCTCGGGCTGCCCCTCTCGTTGATATCCGTCGGCCCCGAGAGGGACCAGACAATAATAACAAAGGTCAAAGGCTAGGGCCTACTTGCTCGGCTCAAAGGCGTGGGCTATGACCTTGTAGCCGTCGTGGAACCCGACCGCATCCTTTCCGACGCCGTAGGCATCGACCTTGAAATTCCACTCACCGGAAAGCGGGGTCTCGATGTCCACGACCTCCTTGCCCGTCTCGTTGAAGTTCTTGTCGTACCAGGCGGTCCCGTCGGGCATGGTTATCACGATATGGACGAACCTTGAGATGTTGATGGGCAGGTATTGCTTGAGCTGTTGGGCCCAGGCGGGGATCGGCTCCATCTGGATGTCGATCTCGACCTCCATCCACTGGGTCCGGTCCTTGATGGTCGTGGTGTTGCTCTTGTGGCTCTCCAGGGTCCTCACGTCCGAGATGTTGGTCTCGAAGAAATGCACCTGGACGACCTTTTCCTTCACGCTGAAGACCGGGACCTTCTTATCCGGGTTCAGAATACCCTTGGTCCAGTACGCGTTTATGCAGCCCGAGCTCATCGAAACGAGGACGATGGCCAAGGCTAGGAGCGCCGTGACCCGCAGGGATGATTTGCCCCGTCCCGGAGATGAGTGTGACATCGAGGGAAAATAGGCCCTCCGCAATATATTAAGATTCCTGTCCATACCTTTAATCGCTCTCAATATTGTTATATAAATGTATAATCTATCTATTCCTATCCTTTCTAGCGGCCTGTCGCCCGAAAGGATGAATGATGGAGGGAAGCCAACTATGCGACCGAACGCGCACTCGAATAAAGGCCTGGCCCGCAAGGTCCTCGCCCTATTGTTGACATCCCTTATGGTCGTGAACCTGGCGCCGGCCCTGGCCCAGAACGGCCGCGCCTCGGAGACGGTCCGGAAATTCTCCAACGGCATGGACGCCCCCCTCATCGACCTCTCGGCCGGCAGCCCCAACTCCTCCGTCGGCATCCCGGTCTACAAGGGTGCCACGATAGACCATGCGGAGCTCAGCGTCCAGGCCCAGGGCATCAAATCCATTGGGTCTCTCGAGGCCAACACGACGGGATCGTTCAAGGACCGTTCCGGCTCCATGTCCGGGACCATAGTAGAGAACGATGCAGTGCACCTTGATCACAATCCAATGAGCTACTCATTGGCAAGCACGACGGACTTCCAGGGGGGCTCTTCGGAAGGCATCACCGTTGATATAATGGGTGTCCACCTGGCCAACGGGGACATGACCTGGAAACAGAGGAGCTTTGCCATAGGCCCGGGCGTCGACCAGGACGAAAACGGCACCGGGTTCACGGATGGCACCAACGTCGACTGGAGCAAGGGCGACGATGCCCTGCGTCTCAAATACAACTATCACTTCGCCATCCAGACCCCATCAGGGACGGTCAATACCAGGGGCGGCATGGCCTACGCCCTCGACCCGAACAACGACACGATGTATATCATGGGCGGGAAATCCAACTCCACTACCTATCAATCGGACACCTACAACCTTCGTCTTGATGGCCCGAACTGGAACTACGTATGCTCCCCTTGCTCGACCATAGGCTCCAAGGCCTATTCAACTATGATCTATTATCCGACCGGCAACCTAGTCCTTTCCGGCGGTATTGATGCTACTTCCGCTGTTGAGGACAGGACCTTCACCAAGGCGACCCCCAGCTGCTCGACGCAATGGTACACGGCCGGTTCCTACAACCTTCCATGGGCGCTCGGGGCCCAATCGGAGGTCTTTGACACATCCAACAATCAGGCCTACATCTTCGGGGGTTACGATAGCTCCACGACCGCCACGAGCTCGTTCTTTGTAATGGACTCCTACGCGGTCTGGTCCGACATCACCGGGAACGTGGCCAACAAGCCGAGCCCGCGATACGGACACTCGGCCGCCTGGGACCAGGCCAACCGGAAGATGTACATCTTCGGAGGTTACAGCTCGTCCCAAGGCTACATGCGCGATTTGTATGTCTTCGATGCGGCCACCCAGAACTTTACACGTCTCACCCCACTGAACTCGGGCCCGAACATACGCGCCTTCCATGGCGCCATGTGGGACCCCACCGACGGGGCCATGCTCGTGTTCGGCGGGCGGACCAACACCACAGTTTACAACGATACATGGATCTACTGGCCCCATAACAATACCTGGGCCCGCGCCAACATACCCTCGATAGGCACTCGCTGGTCCATGGCCTCGGCCTGGTCCAAGAATAGGAACACGGGCTACATCTGGGGCGGCTTCCAGGACGTCGCCGAGCATCCGAACGACTCCTCTTTATACGCCCTTTCCGGAAAGTACGAGACCAGCGGGACCATCACATCCTCGGTCATTGCTGCGGGCGGGACCGCCAACTGGATTGGCTTCACCGTCGACAGCGAGGGCCTGAGCGCGCCCACACAGTACGGGTCCATGACCATGGAGGTCCGGACCGGCGACGACCCATTCCCAACGACTGGCGACTGGACCGGCTGGGCCCTGGTCGCCGACCTCGCGGACCTCAGCAACGTCGCATCGTCGATGTACCTGCAGTACAGGCTGACGCTCACCTCGGACACCGGCATGAACACACCCGTCATCCACAGCATAGTCCTCGATTATTCGGTCACCGCCACCCGGGGCTGGTTGGCCACCCCTGATCGCGACCTGGGCGTTGTCCCGTTAGAATACACTAGCATCACGGCCTCCGGTTTCTGGGATACTGCGGTGTTCCCGATGACGATATTAATTGAGGGCCGCCCCGACAAGACATCCCCGTGGACGACCTTCGAGTTCACGGACAACGCGACGCTTCGGACCCTCCCGACCTTCAGGATCATCAGGTTCAACATCTCGATGTCCAGCTCCATGCCCGGCCTGTCACCGTACCTCCGCTCCCTGCGTTTGGACTATATTACCGTTCCCCCGCAAGGCACATACATCTTGAACCAGGGGCACGAAGGCAAGCCTCTAGATTGGATCTGGGCCAAATGGGACCTCAGGTACGGGCCGATCAGCAGCGGCCACGGCTCCCTCGATATGGCCGTCAAGATGAACGGCAGCTGGTTCCCGTTGCCGAGCGGGCAAGAATACCCAATCCCCGCGGGGATTAATATCGAGGACCCGCTGCAGATATGCGCTACCTTCCGCAGCGATGGACACAATGACCCGATGCTGACCTCGATCAAGCTCAGGTATCAGATGGTGTCCCTGCCCGTCGACCTCGTCGTGGACGTCGGGGACGACCAGAAGCCGGAGCTAGAATGGACCGGTATCCATTACCCGGGCGAGACCGTCCAGGTCCCCGGGGTCATGGAAGCGGTCCAGAAGTACATTGGCAGCCCAAGGACCGTGGACGAGACGGGCCACATCAATGTCCCCATCTCCATCAAGTCCAGTACGGACGCCACCGTCATGCTCACCGGGCTCCTCGTCCAGGAGACCATAAAGAACTATCCGCCTGGCTTCCTCAGCGTCCCACCGAGGACGGCCGAGCTTGGTAAAGAGTACCGCTACAACATAGAGGTCGCTGATAAAGACAGCACTAACCTCACCTTGTCGCTGGTGAAGGGGCCAAAGGGCATGGTGCTCGTAGGTAAGGCCCTTCTATGGACACCCGCCCAGGGCCAGACCGCGGGCGATGTTGTCCTGGCGGTCTCCGATGGCCTCGATACGACCCAACAGGTATTCTCCATAACCGTCGACAGTTCGCATCCCGGCCATCCCCCGCAGATCACGAGCCTGCCACCGAAATACAACGTCGCCGACGGCACGGTCATGCTCAGGTTCGGTGACAAGTTCCACTATCTTATCACCGTCCAGGATTCGATTCCAACGGACACTATAACCCTCACGCTGGAGCAGGGGCTTAAGGACATGGTCCTGGACAGCAAGGCCCGGACCCTGGACTGGACGCCTTCCGTGAAGGACCTGGGGAAGTTCCCCGTGCTCCTACGGGCCTGGGACGGCTCGGGCGCGGGCTATCAGACCTTCAGCATCCTCGTCGAACCGAACTCCCCTCCGAAGTTCAACAAGCCAATCCCCACGCTCAAGTGCAAGGCCGGTACGGGCCTCAGCTATGCCGTCAAGGCCTCGGACACGGACTCGGGCGACCAGATCACTTACACCATGCAAGGGCCAGCTTGGATATCCATCGACCCCAACGGCGTCATCCGGGGCAATCCCGGGAAGAACGATGTCGGCACCAAGACGGTCAAGGTAACCATCAGCGACGGGCACCTCAACACCACACAGGACGTGGTCGTCGAGATATCCAAGGCGGGAGTCATCGGAGGCATGTCCGACGACCTGTTTGCCATACTGATCATAGTAGCCATCGTTTGCGCCATCGTCGTTGTTGTGGCCCTTGTCGTTGTCAGATTCCGGAAAAAGAGGGCCACGGCCAAGCTCGATAAGGAGCTGCAGGCCAAACCCACGGCGCCGGCCCCGCAGCCCGTTGCCCCGCTGCCTCACCCGACGCCCGTGGCCCCGACCCCGGTCGTCCGCGCACCACCAGTGACCGCGAGGGCACAACCGCAGCCGCAGCCCACACCGGTCCCTGTCCCCGAGGCCGCGGCCGAGGAAAAGCCGGTCATCGAGGAGATCTACCTCATCTACAACGACGGGCGGCTCATAGCCCACGAATCGTCCAAGGGCGCACTGTCTATGGACGAGCACGTCCTCAGCGGCATGCTCAAGGCCATCCAGGAGTTCGTCAAGGACTCCTTCCAGAAGGAGGGGGCCCTGGGCGGCCTGGACTACGGCGACTTCAGGATAATGCTCGAGGTCGGCAACTGCGCCACCTTCGCCATAGTCCTGAGGGGCAAGGAGACCAAGACCCTTCGGGAGGAGACCAAGAGGGCCCTCGAGCGCATCGAGGGGCTCTACGCCGGCGTCATCGAGTGCTGGGACGGGGACGCGGCGCACTTCGGGGACGTCAAGAAGTACTTCGGGCCCATCTTCGCCCTCGGCAAGACCCAGGAGGAGCAGGCCGAGGCCGGCGAGGTCAAGATACTTAGCGGCCTCGAGTTCTTCCAGGGCTACGTCCGGCTCAAGGCCGCGGTCAAGAACACCTACCCATTCATGGTCTACGACGTGAACCTGAAGATAATCTATGACAAAAAGGCCATGCAGCTGGACCACATCGAGCCCGAGTACGAACGCGAGGGCTCCGAGGTGGTCTTGGGCAACATCCCGCCCAACGAGAAGAAGACCGTGGCCTTCTATTTGGACCCGCTCATATGCATGGAATCCTCCATCGACGCCACGGCCGTCTTCAAGAACTACAAGGGCGAGCTCAAGTCCATTCTCATGAAACGCAGGCCCGTGGACATCGTGTGCCCTATATTCTACACCGAGCAAAACGTCAACGTGGCCATGCTCAAGCGGCTCATTTCCGAGCTGAAGTACAAGGACAGCAAGATCTTCGGCATACCCGCGAACATGCAGCCGACCGAGGCCACCAAGCTCGCAAGGCACGTGGTCGAGGCCCGGGACGTCAAGTTCGTGAGGGAGTTCGTGGAGGAGAACCCGTACATTGCCGAGACATGGTTCTACGGCAAGACCAAGCACTCGCTCGAGGACCTGGTCATCAGGGCCACGGTCCGGGCGGACAAGGGACTGCTGGAGCTCTTCGTGGCCTCCAACAACCTGGCGACCCTTCCCGGCCTGCTGGCGGACCTTGGCCACGGCCTCAAGAAGAGGTACTCGGAGGTCAAGAGGACCAAAGAAGGCCTGACCCAGGTCACGGACATTAAAATAAAGGACGAGCTCGAGAAGAGCCGCCTGCTCATTGACAAATACGTCTCCACCGAGGCCCCGGCCTCGACGGACGAGACCGAGCTGTGAGGTCCGTGGTCGAGGGTCATTTAGGAAAAACCTAATACCCATCAAGGCCTTGGCACCCTGAGTGCTGGAAACAGGCCTTCGGGCGGCCCTAGGGAGAACGGTATGACCAAGATTCAGTCCCTTACATCGGACCAATGGCGGGTCGTGCTCTATCTCAGCCACTTCTCCAGGTTCATCGACGACGCGGAATCCCCTCCGCAGGTCACGGCGGGCGGCATAGTCCAGACCACGGGCCTCAAGAGGAGCCGCGTGGACGAGGTCCTGAAGGAGCTCATCCGCGAGGGCTACGTCCGCGCCTGGTCCAACCACGTCAAGGGCGAGCCGGCCAAGCGCAAGATACACTTCCTGACACGCGAGGGCGAGAACCTCGCCAGCTTCATCACCGACGCCATACGCGGGACCCAGGTCTCCATCAAGGACGAGGAGATCGACAGGATCCTCGGACTGTACAGCAAGGACGAGGCCGGCACGAAGGAGTGCCCCATAGAATCCAAGGTCACCCCCTTACACCGCCTCGAGGGCGTCCGGGGTAGGAAGATCCCGCTACTGTCGGCCGGCAGGCTCTTCGACTTCGTGCCCACGACCTTCGAGCTCGTCATGGGCCTCGAGGACGACAGGACCCTGTCCATAGAATCCGTCAAGCAGGCCCATTCCAAGGCCATAGCCATGAGGCCGGTCAAGGAATGGGTGGACTTCGCCGGCCATGTGCACAAGTGCATGCACTTCCACGGCCGGGAACGCGAGGTGGCATTGGCCGAGGAGTTCCTGGAGTCCGTGACCCAGCAGGTCATGATCATCAAGGGTATCGACGGCATAGGCAAGACCTCGCTGGCCGCGGCCATTATCTCCATGGTCCGGGGCTCCAGGCACCTCTTCTGGTACGACCACCACGACCATACGACGCTGAAGCACCTGCTGAACTCCATGGCCCTGTTCCTGGGCAAGCTCAAGGTCCCGACCCTGCGGAACTACCTGAACAGCGAGGACAGGCCCGATGTCAAGGAGGTCATGCACATGCTCGAGGCCTCGCTCTATGATACAAGCGTGATGATGGTCTTCGAGGATGTTCACAAGATAAACGATGAGCAGCTCCTGCTGTTCTTCCGCGAGCTCAAGGATGCCGTCGGCGGCATGATGGGCGCCAAGGTCATCATCACCGGCAGGACCATCCCGCCGTTCTACGACAAAAAGGACATTCAGCAAGACGGGGTCATGACGGAGATACCCCTGGCCGGCCTCGACGACGCGTCGACGGCCGAGCTCCTCCAGAGCGAGGGCGTCGCGAAGAACGATTTGCGCGAACACCTGAACATCGTCAAGGGCCACCCGATGTACGCCGAGCTCGTGGCCAACCTGGGCATGCCCTCCGGGCCCAAGACCATAAACTTCTACGTCGAGGCCGACCTGGACGGGCACCTCTCGGACGTGGAGAAGAAGCTGCTTTGCATAACCTCGGTCTACAGGCATCCAGTACCGACCAAGGCCCTCCTGAAGAGGGCCGACCGCTTCAAGGACGGCACCGAGGGGGTCCCGGGCCAGGACACAGTGGAGTCGCTCAAGGATAAGGGCATCCTGAGGTCTGACGCATACGAGGAGAACCTGAGCCTCCACGACATCATCCGCGATCACTTCTACGACCGGATGGCCCCCAAGAACCGGCGCATGGCCCACGCCATAGCCGCCGCCTACTACGTCGAGGAACGGGAGGACGTCAACCGGCTCGAGGTGCTCTACCACTTTATAATGGCCGAGGAGCACGAGAAGGCCGCCACCTATGCCGTCGACAAAAAGGCCGTGCTCTTCAGGACCGGCTACCTGGACGAGGTCCTGGCGCTGGTCCGTAAAATAGACCGGGGCCTGCTGCCGTCGGACATGATGCTCAGCCTCGCTTTACTAGAAGGCGAGATCCACATGAGGACCGGGCAGGTCGAGAGCGCCCTCAAGGTCTTCACATTGGCCACCAAGATGGCGGGCCAGATAGGCAACGATGTGATGCGGGCCCATGCCCTGTTCCAGCTCGGCGAGGTCCTCCGCCGCAAGGGGCTCCTCGACGAGGCCCGAGCCTGCTACGACCAGGGCATGGACATCCTCGAGACCGAGGGTGGCCCCGAGGACCTGGCCAAGGGCCACTACGGGCTGGCGGTCATCCAGTACGCCCAGGGACATCTGGACGAGGCTTGCGCGCGCTACCAGAAGGCATTGGAGGAGGCCCGGAAGGGCCGGGACCTCCCGACGGCCAGCGCCGTCGTCACGAACATGGGCGAGTGCCTCCTCAAGAGGGGCGATGTCGGCAAGGCCATGGACCTGCTACGGGAGAACCTGAAGATGATCGAGATAAACCGCGACTCGGCCCTCATATCCAAGGCCCACTCCACCCTCGGCCTCATCTATTCGCTCAAGGAGGACTGGGCCCGCGCCAACAACAGCTTCCAGATGGGCATCCAGGAGGCCCGACAGTCCGGCAACCGGAAGCTCCTGGCCGCGAACCTGACCGAGGGGGCCATCCCGCTCATGAGGAAGGGCGAGGAAGAGCGGGCCGAGGAGAGCCTCGAGGAAGCCCAGGAGATATACACGAGGCTCGGGGACAAGTCTGGCGAGGCCCAGGTCGAGCTGAAGCGGGCCGAGCTCTACATGCTCGGGGACGACCAGGAGGCCTCCGAGGAATCCTACCGGGCGGCCATCAGGTCCCTGGAGGCCCTGGGCGCCAACGACGAGCTATCGTCGGCCTACATCGGCCTCGCGGCCGTTCTCGAAAAGATGGGCCGCGAGAACGAGGCCGCGGTCCTTCGGAAGAAGAGCATGGAAGGGGCCATGCGGTCGGCGGCGAACGGCAGGACCGACGGTTGATGTTCCCGCCGGGCTGTCGAGATTTTTCAAGCGATATTTATCGGACAGGATACCTCATGAGCCGCTCCCACGACGGCCAGTATTGTCCAAAGCCGCAAAGTGGCCCGATGATAACGGTATTTAAATACATTTTGTAGAATATGTAGAAAATGTAAAATACTTGGAAGACCATTACCTGCCATGGACCCCCTGGCCTTCATGGGTCTCTGCCTACTCTCGATCCTCCTCGGGACATTCACGGGTATTTTCTCAGGCCTCGTCCCGGGGATACACACGAACACGGTCGCTGCCATCCTCGTAGTTTTTCACGGGCCCATGGCCCTGGGGCTTACCACCTTGCTCGGCGACGGGTCCTTCCCAGAGGCAGAATCGGCCCTGATCTGCTATCTGGTCGCCGTCGCCATGGCCCACATTTTCGTCAGCTACATCCCGGCCACGTTCCTGGGCGCGCCGGAGGAGGGCACGGCGCTCTCCGTCCTGCCGGGGCACAGGATGCTGCTTCAGGGCCGCGGAATGGTCTCTATCAAGCTCTCGGCCCAGGGAGGACTGGCCGCGGTTTTACTTTGCGTCGTGGCGATCCCGGTCCTCAGGTTCACCATGGGCCCGCCCATCGATATCTACGACAGGACCAGGCCCTACATACCGCTCCTGCTCATGCTCGTCGTGCTGCTCATGATACTAACCGAGGGGCGGCCTGACAAGCGGAGAAATGGTGGCCGTGAGCCGGCCACCTGCCTTCTGGTAGACGAGGTCAGGTTCGTGGGTACGTCTGCAAGTGCTCGTGCACCGTTCTTCGAGGTGTGGGCTCTCTGGGGGCTCCAGGGAAGACATGTTCTCACAACAGGGACCATTGTGAGACACGGTGAAAAGATATCTCTGAAGGACAGGGAACAGGTCGAGCTGCTTTTCAAAGACAGGACACTGCGCAGGGCCATCATCGCCCATATCGGCAGCCTCGTGTCTGTCGAAGGGAGGGTCTGCCGCAGGCTGGAAAGGCCCAGGCATAACGGCCTTCGCAGGATGGCCTGGGCCGTGGCCCTATTTTCGATGTCCGGGGCCCTCGGCCTGGTACTTCTCGATGCCCCCGGCCTCTCGAACATGAACATCATCCCGACGGCTATGCTCGGTCTTCCGCCCTGGGGATGGCAATTCATGCCCTTGTTCACGGGACTCTTCGGCCTCCCAACATTGTTGATCAGTCTGTCATCGACCCCTGCGATACCGCCGCAGCTGAGGGATATGGCCGAGAGGATATCGAGAAAGCGCAAGGCCCGGGGGTTGCTGTTCGGGACCGTCACAGGAACCCTTTTGGGCTGGTTCCCCGGGATGACGAGCGCCGAAGCGGCCCTGCTGGCCTCGCAGGCGAGCGCCGATGCCAAGACTGGCGAAGACGAGGAGGACGGCGGGGCGGCGACCGAGGAGTTCATGGTGTCGGTATCGGCAATAAACACGGCCCACGCGGTCGCGAACTTCGTGGCGCTGTTCGTGATATTGAAAACGAGGAGCGGTGCGGCCAAGGCGGCGCAGGACATCCTGGGCGATAGCCTTGTGCCGTGGACCGCGATGTGGCCTCCTCCGGGGCAGCTCGCAATGATGCTGGTCGCGGTCGTGATCTCGAGCGTGCTGGCTTATTTCATGACTCTGCGGCTGGGACGAATCTTCGCCAGCAACTTCCACCGGGTCCCGTATCGATGGCTCGTGGGCTCTGTCTGCATGTTGCTCGTTGTCCTTGTCCTGATATTTTCCGGGCCGCTGGGCCTTGGCATCATGGCCGTGGCAACCTTTCTGGGTTCCATCCCTCCGACGGTGGGCGTGAGGAGGGTCCACCTGATCGGCTGCCTGATAGTTCCGATATTCGCGTCTTGGGCCGCAGGTCTCCTCGGCTGGGGGTCGTTGATATGAGGCCCGTGGGCCAGGCGCTGGTCTGCATTGTCAATATAATATTGATAAGACTGGTTCTGGGCCTGCCGGTCCCTTCGGCGGGGGTGTTCATCGGGGCCATGGTCGCCGCGGGACTGGACCTCGACAGGACCGAGAGGCCGCCGCACAGCACGCCGTACGGGCATTCGGTGATGATGGTCGCAATCTGGAACATGCTCGGCATCGGTGTGGCCTTGGTATTGAGGCCGTATATAGATCCGCTCGACTTGGGCCTCGGGATCAGCGTTGGTCTCTGGGACCACCTGCTATTAGATGTTCTGACGGGCGTGCCTGTCTATACCATTCCAAGAAGTACCTCGCTACCCGCGGCTGTGAGAATTGCACCGGCGGGCCCGAACTTCGAAAGGCTCCACGATGGAGGCGTAGCGGTCGCGGCCTCGTGGGACATCTTTCAGAAAGTCTCGGACGGCGAGCTCGCATGGCCGTACTGGGGCCGTCTCCTTCTTGCCCGTTGATTTGGGCTAGATTATTTTTTGAAACTAAACCTTCACTAGAATCAATTATAAATGTCATCGAAATCTAGACAACAACTTATTTAAGTCATCTAGGAAATGCTATAATGACCTATTGTTGACCAGTCCAACTGTACCGGAGGCCTATAATATGAGCAAGAATCATGGAATCTCCTTGAAGGGGAATCGCTTCGAACATGTGACCGCTGTCATGGTGATATTCCTAATGGTCGTCCCATCCCTGTACTTCCTGTGCCCGACCATCAAGGCCGACACCTCCGTCTCACACGACACGGACAAGGACCTGCAGGCTGGCAACCTTGGGACCAACACCGAGGTCCAGGGGACCGGCACCGACGCCATCCTCCAGCTGGGCAAGAGCGAGAACTGGGAGGTTGCCTCGCCCGAGGAGACCCCCGGCAAGATGTACTATCACGCCATGGCCTACGACACGGACACGGACCTCATAGTCGTCTTCGGCGGGTACGACTCGTCCTGGAACTACCTGAACACCACTTGGATCTTCAACACGACGAATGGCACTTGGTTCAACCCGACCCCGTTCGGCACACCGAACAGAAGGTACGGGGCGGCCATGGCCTATGACCAGGTCAACAAGGTCATGATCCTTTACGGCGGATACAGTTGGTCGGGCGTAGGCAACTGCGGCGGCTACTGCACCGACACATGGGCCTACAACATCAGCCAGAACACCTGGACCAAGAGGAACCCTGCCGGGGCACCAGGCCCCCACGAATACAGCGGCATGGTCTACGATCCGGGCTCTGGCAAGATCGTGTTGTTCGGCGGCTATAATAACGCCTATCTGAACGATCTGTGGGTCTACAGCTATACCGCAAACACATGGACGAACCCCAACCCGTCGAGCCCCCCCGCGATCCGCGGCAACATGGGCCTCGTATACAATCCCGTGAACTCCACGGTCCTCCTGTACGGTGGTTACAACTGGGCCACCACGTTCGACGATATCTGGCAATACAGCGTTTCGGGCAACACCTGGTCACAGCTAAATCCAAAGACCAAGCCACCGGCGAGGTATGTGCACTCCATGGTATGGGACGGAAGGCTCGAGGTCGCGCTCGTGTTCGGCGGCTACCAATCTGTCTTGGGATACCTCAACGACACCTGGACCTTCGACCCGGCCACGACAACCTGGACGCGGCTAACCCCGCCGAAGGACCCGGGCGCCGGGTATGCCATGAGGATGGTCTACTCGGTCAAGGAGAAGGTCGACGTGATGTTCGGCGGCTACTTCACCAGCTCTGGCATCAGCGACAAGACATGGTACTTTGGCGACCTCTTCCACAGCACCGGCAACTTCACCTCCAAGACCATCGACAGCGCCCCGACGGGCACCACGGTCAACTGGGTGAATATAAGCGTCAAGGCCACGCTCAACGGGGGCGCGGTCGAGCTGATGGTGTCGGCCAACGACGACGACGCCTCCTGGTACTATGTCGGCCCTGACGGGACGATCCTGACCAGGTACACGAAGCTGGACGGCCAGGCCCTCTGGAGCGGCCTCGACGGAAAGAGGTACCTGCGCTACACGCTCATCATCCACGCAAGCAATCCCATAAGGAGCCCGGTCGTGGACAAGATAACGGTCCTCTTCAACCGGCTGCCCCTGCCGCCGGTCCTCGCGGAGCCATCGCACTTTGCCTACGTCACCATCGACCGGCCGGCCTTCAACCTGTCCTCCAAGGAGCTGGACCAAACGGACAAGCTCCGCTTCAGCATCGAGCTGAGCGTGGACAACTTCAACACGGTCCTGAAGGCCTACGACCAGACCCAGGCCCAGGGCGGCTGGTCCGCCCAGGACTACGGCTCCGGGTCCGCGGCCCTGTTCACCATACCCACGGGCGAGGAGCTCGTGAACGGCAGGACCTACCAGTGGCGGGCCAAGGCCTACGACGGCAGGGACTGGAGCGCCTACTCCGTCGTCTGGTGGTTCACCGTCGATACGACCCCGCCCGAGGCCCCCTACTCGGTGAGCGACGGCCTCGGCAACGACATAGCCTACACGGGCAGCATGAACGCCTTGTCGGCCCACTGGGACTCGGCGGGCGACCCGGAGAGCGGCATCAAGGCCTACTGGTACGCCATAGGCACGACCATCGGGGGCACCGACGTCAAGGACTACACGGACAACGGCATCCGAACGGCGGTGACCGTGACCGGCCTGTCCCTCGCCCAGGGCGAGACCTACTACTTCTCTGTCAAGGCCGAGAACGGCGCCGGGCTCTTCAGCCCCGCTGTGGCCTCCAACGGCCAGACCGTGGACACCACGGTCCCGACCACGCCCGTGGTCAAGGACGAGGGCGATTACACCAACAGCCTCTCCGAGCTCTCCGCCCAATGGTTCTCCACCGACAGCGAGTCTGGCATCGTAGCAAACAAGTACGCCATCGGCACCGAATCGGGAGGCACCGACGTCGTCAACTGGACCTCCATAGGCGGGGCCAACGCCATCACGCACTCGGGCCTCAACCTTACCGAGGCGGCCACCTACTACATCTCTGTGAGGTCCACGAACCAGGTGGGCGATTGGAGCGGCATCGGGTCCAGCGACGGCATCACCGTGGACGTTAGCGCGCCCTACGACCTGTCTTTAGGCATATCCGGCCACACCGGCAGCACAAACCGGACCGTGGTCCCACTCAAGGTCGGCGCCAAGGACAAGATTTCCGGTCTCGGTGAGATGCAGTTCAGCAACGACGGGACGACCTGGTCCGGATGGGTGCCCTATGCCGGGACCAAGGACTGGTCATTGTCGCCGGGCGACGGGCCCAAGACCGTCTACATGCAGGTCCGCGACAGGGCCGGCAACATGGCCGGAGGGGCCTATGTGTCCATCCTGCTGGACACTACCCGGCCCGCGCCCCCGACGCTCAAGATCGACGACGGCGCCAAGACCACCAACAGCACCAACGTCGTCCTCAAGGTCCAGGCCTACGACGCCACCTCGGGCATCGCCGAGATGGCCTTCAGCCAGGACGGATGGCAGTGGGAGGACTGGAACGCCTTTACCGAGACGACCTACTACACGCTTGGCGGCGGCGACGGCCTCAAGCAAGTCTACGTCAAGGTTCGCGACGGAGCCGGGAACGAGGCCGGGCCCATCAACGCCTCGATCATGCAGGACACGCAGCCCCCGACGGCCGTTACCCTCGTCATCAACGACAACGCGGCAATCACGCAGATCACCGAGGTACGCCTGAAGATCTCCGCATTGGACGCCACATCGGGCGCGGCCAAGATGTCGTTCAGCAACGACAAGGCCACCTGGTCGCCCTGGGAGGCCTTCTCGACGGACAAGTACTGGCAGCTGGTCCCCACGGTCGGCGTGCAGACCGTGTCCGTCCGCGTCATGGACGCCGCCGGGAACGCGGCCCCGCTGGCCTCGGACAGCATAGCCTATGGCCAAAACACCATGTACCTGAGCGTGGCCAAGCCCACCAACAAGGCCAAGGTCACAGGCGTGGTCAAGGTCACCGGGAGCGCCATCAGCGACACGCCCGTCACATCGGTCCAGGTTCGCATGGACGGCGGCGTCTGGAAGGAAGCCACCGGCGGCCGCAACTGGACCTACGACCTGGACACCAGGGATTACCCGGACGGGGTCCACGTGCTCGAGGTCAGGGCCCTGAACAACCTGGGCTACACGGTCTCGGACCCGGTCGAGGTCAAGGTCGCCAACAAGGAAGCGACCGGCTTCGGCTCCGCGGCAGAGATTGGCGGGCTCGTGCTGCTGATTTTCGCCATCCTGGTCTTCTCGCTGGCCGTGGGCTTCGTCATCGGGCGGAAGCCCGGGAAGCCCCTGCCCGACGAGGAGCTGCTGGACGAGGAGGAAGGCTCGTACCCCGAGGAGAAGGCACCCTCGCGAAAGCCCGTGGTCAAGGCGCCCACGCGGCAGCCTGTGGCCAAGGCAAAGGCCAAGGACGAGGAGGAATAGACGCTAGGGCCGTCTCTCGATGAGCTCGATGAGGACCCCAACCGGGTCCTCGATGAACGCGATCAGCGGACCGTCCGGCCCGAGCCTGAACGGCTCGTCCGTGACGGTCACATTTTCCTTTTTCAACTTTTCCATGACGGCTTTCATGTCTTCCACCTCGAAGGCCAGATGGTCCCAGGCCCGGTCCTCGTAGGGTGCCTGGTCGAAGGCCTTCTGCTTCCTGTAATGCGTCAGTTCCAGCCTGAGGTCGCTGCCCTCGCTCGTCAGGAACGCGATCTCGGCGTCGTTGGCCTTGATCTCCCTGCGCCTCTCGAGCCTCATGCCAAAATGCTTCGAATAGAAATCGATGCTCTTGTCCATGTCCTTGGCCCTGATGGAAACGTGCACGAATCGCATTGGTCTGCCTCCAAGTTGGAACGAGGATTTCCCCCTGGGGTTAAAATATCTTGTCCCTTGAAGCCACGGGTTAAATTGAATAGCACCTGACATGATGATGCGTCCATGGCCAAGGGCGGGAAAGTACAACGGAGGACCAGGTCCCGCAAACGCCGACCGTACGGGGCCCTGAAGCTGGCCGGGCCGTTCATGGCATTCTTCGTTGGCTTGGGCCTGCTGGCCCTGGCCTATCCGTGGGCCAGGTTCCTCGTCATCTTCGCGCTCATAATCGCCTACATGGTCCCCCCGGCCGGAAAAGAGACCATGATACCCATCGGCATCTTCGTCTGGGGCCTCGACTGGGTCCTGGTGTCCGTCGTCATATCGTTCATGGACATAGTGACGGCCCTGTTCTTCGTATGGAACTTCGACTACGCGAAGAGGATCCCGGTCCTTGGAAAGTGGATCCGGAACTTCGAGACAGAGAACGCGAACATCATGTCCGAGAAGGCCTGGCTACGGGGCATGACCTACATCGGGCTGGTCCTGTTCGTGTTCGTCCCGCTGCAAGGGACGGAGGGCGTTGGTGGCTCTGTCCTAGGGCGTATTCTCGGCCTGAGGCCATGGACGGTCTTTTCGGCCATTGTCGTCGGGTCCCTGACCGGTAGTCTCGCCACCGCCTACATAGCCATCAAGCTCGGGACTGCCATCCTCAACATGCTCACCGACACCACATCGAAGATCATCGCGGGCATCGTTCTCCTCACGGCCTTCGTGGTGATATCCTATTCGCTATGGTGGTACAAGAAGCGGAGGAAGGCCGCCAAGGGCAGGACGGCCCTGGCCCTCGAGGAGGAATAGGACCTCACGGGTAGTCTTTTAAGGGCCCGCTGCAATCCCAATGCGCCATGGCGCAGCGGGACGACAGATGGGCCGGCCGGGAGGTCCTTGACAAGGCCGAGGAGGCCTACATCGACGAACTCGTGGCCGTGCTCTTGGCCGGCGAGGTCAGGTCCAAAGAGGACCTTCACAAGGCCAAGCTGAGGCTCGCCAGGACGCACAAGGTCAAGTCCATCCCCGGGGACGCGGCCATCCTCGAGCGCATCCCCGAGGAAGCTGTGCCCCTGCTACTTCCTCTTTTAAGGATCAAGGCGGTCCGGACCGTCTCGGGCGTTGCCGTCGTGGCGGCCATGACATCGCCCGCCAAATGCCCCCACGGCCGGTGCCTCTACTGCCCCGGCGGGGTCGATGTGGGCACGGCCCAAAGCTACACCGGGAGGGAGCCGGCGGCCCTGCGGGCCACAATGAACGACTTCGATGCCTTTCGAGAGGTCTCCGCGCGACTGGAGCAGCTGCGGGCCATCGGCCACAGAACCGACAAGATCGACCTCATAATCATGGGCGGGACCTTCACGGCCCGGGAGGCCTCGTACCAAGATGAGTTCGTCAAGGGATGCTTCGACGCCATGAACGGCCGCAAGGCCCCGGACCTGCCCACGGCCCTGGCCTGGAACGAGACCGCCCCCTCACGTTGCATAGGACTCACCGTCGAGACGAGGCCAGACTGGTTCGGGAAGGAGATCATCGCAAGGTCCATGGAAATGGGGATGACCCGCGTCGAGCTCGGGGTCCAGACGCTCTACGATGACGTCCTTGATGCCATGAAGCGGGGGCACACCGTCGCCAGGGCCGCCGAGGCCAACGCCGAGGCTCGGGACGCGGGCCTCAAGGTGGGCTTCCACATGATGCCCGGCATGCCCGGCGTCGACGAGAATATGGAGCTAGAGTCCTGGGAACGCCTGTTCTCGGACCCGCGCTTCAGGCCGGACATGCTGAAGATCTATCCGTGCCTGGTCATCAAGGGCACGGGCATCCACGATCTGTGGAAGGACGGGAAGTACCAACCCCTGACCACGGAGCAGGCCGTGAGAATCCTCGCAAAGGTCAAGGCCCGGCTTCCCAAGTGGGTCCGCATCCAGCGCATCCAAAGGGACATCCCCGTGCAGCTCATCGAGGCCGGCGTGGACAAGAGCAACCTGCGCCAGCTCGTCCAGGACCGCATGGCCCAGGACGGCACAAGGTGCCGCTGCATCCGCTGCCGCGAGGTCGGCCACAGGGCCCTCCGCGGCGACAAGGTGGATGAGAAGGCCGTCGAGTTGCTCGAGGAGCGCTACGAGGCCTGCGGCGGGACCGAGGTTTTCTTATCCTTCGAGGACACCTCCAACGACATACTCATCAGCTATCTCCGGCTCCGGTTCCCTGGCGAGGGCCGGTGGATGCCCAAGACCGAATGCTGCGCCATCGTCCGCGAGATGAAGGTCCTGGGCGAGGTGGTCCCCATCGGAGGCCGCGACGAGAAGGCCTGGCAGCACGCGGGCCGTGGCCAGGAGCTCCTAATGAGGGCCGAGGCCGTGGCGCGGGAGGCCTTCGGTGCAAAGCGCCTCCTCGTGACCAGCGGCGTCGGGGCACGCGAGTACTATCGCAAGACCGGCTACGAGCGGGTCGGACCTTTCATGGGAAAATATCTTAAGAGCTAGCTCCGATACCACCCACTGGTGAGTTCATTGCCCCACCACCACCAAAAAAAGGTCGAGGACGCGAAGTGCGACATCAAGGGCTGCGACAAGGATGCCGAGAGGTCCTTGCCGAAAGACAAGGTCCAGGAGGTCCTGACCCAGGGCCTCAAGGACGATGTCGGCCGGCGGGCGCACATGTGCAAGGAGCACTACCGGGAGTACCGGAAGAAGACCAAGCCCGATAGGCTGACGGACAGGCTGGCCTGGAAGCGCTAGGCCTCAGTCGTCGGCCCCTTCCTCGGGCCCGGCGTCCTCGTCTTCTCCGGTCCCTTCTTCGTCCTCCAGAAGTTCCCTGAGGAAATATCCGACTATTGCCCCGGCACCGAAGGCCGCGGCCATCTTCTTCTGCTCCGGTCCGGCCTGGTCGGTCACGGCGGGCCTTTTGGGTGGCGGGCCCTCATCCTCTTCCTCGACCTCCTCGACGGGAACGACCTCGAACTCGTCCATCCGTTCCCCGGCCGGGGGCGCGGCGGGCCTAGGCCCCGCGATGACCTTGGGCTCGACCTTCTCCTCCTCATCCCCGATGTCCTCCCAGGCCCCGGCCTCCATCTCGGGCTCGGTCGCCTTCCCGTCCTCCTCCAGCATAAGCTCGAGCTCGATCCTCTCAAGGTACGTGAGGGTCCCGGCCCTTTCCTTGGCCCCGAGCTCGGCCAGCCGCTTACGGTCCTTCTCGGTCATGTTCTCTGTATCGGGTAGCGGTTAACAGTAAAAAATACTTATTACCAGGTGTCTAAACATTTTTTAATAGTCATAATATATTCCCATCGAGGAGAACAGGCGCGCGAGGTCGTACACGGGATGCCCACCATCGAGGAAGATATCAAGGCCGTCGAGGAAGAGATCTCCAAGACGGAGTACAACAAGGCGACCGAGGGCCACATCGGCAAGCTCAAGGCCAAGCTAGCGCGCCTGAAGATAGATCTTGAGAAGCGCAGGACCCGGCCCATCAACGTTAAGACCTACGCGCTTCCCCAGACCGGCGACGCCACCGTGGCCATCATGGGCCCGCCCAACGTCGGCAAGAGCAGCATCCTGAACATGCTCACAGGCGCCAACAGCGAGGTGGCGAACTACGACTTCACCACGGTCGAGCCCCACCCCGGCGTCATCCTATACCGCGGCTCCGAGATCCAGCTTGTGGACATGCCCGGCATCGTCAAAGGCGCCGCCAGGGGCAAGGGCCGCGGCAAGGAGGTCCTCGCATGCTCCCGTAACGTTGACATGGTCATGATAATGGTCGACGTTTACAGGCCTGACCTGAAGATGGTCATTGACGAGCTCAATCAGATGGGCATCCGCCTTAACCGGACGCACCCTGACATTGTCATCGCCAAGAGGGCCAAGGGTGGCCTGTCGGCGACGTCGACCTTGCACCTCAAGCACATAACGTTGGCGACCGTCAAGGAAATGGTCAAGACCTACGGCATCCTCAACGCGGACATCGTGGTCCGGACCGATATCGACCAGGACGACCTCATCGACTATCTCGAGGGCAACATGTGCTACATCCCGGGCCTCGTGGTCCTGAACAAGGTCGACCTCGTCGGCCCCGATGCGGTGAAGAAGGTCGTCGAGGCCATCGGAAAGGACAAGAACGTCGTCCCGTTCTCGGTAACGAAGGCGACGCCCGAGGCCATCGAGGCCCTCAAGCAAAAGATCTGGGACACTCTGGGCTTCATACGCATCTACCTGAAGCCCAAGGGCGCGAAGCCCGACATGAACACGCCAATGATAATCCGCAAGGGCAACACCATCGAGACGGTCTGCAGGAAGCTGCACAAGGACTTCGTCCGCAAGTTCCGCTACGCCGTCGTGACCGGCAAGAGCGTCCGGTTCGCCGACCAGACCGCGGGGCTCACCCACGTGCTCGCGGACGAGGATATAGTCACGCTCATCGTGGAAAGGTGACCGGGGGTTGGAAGAGATGCCGATGACACCGAGGCTGACGGGCAGGTCCCTTGCGGCGCTCGCCACCATATTCATCATGCTCCTGGCCTGCACCGTCATGCCATTCGTGACGTCCGGGGCCTCCGACGGCAAATGGGTTGTCTCGAAGCTCGACAAGAAATTGCCCTACCCCGTCTACCGCGCATCCATGGTATGGACCGGCCAGAGGGCCTTCATCTTCAGCGGCAGGACCGATGCGGGCGAGGTGGACAGTATCATCGAGTTCGACCCGGCCACCGGCCAGTCCGGGATCAAGAACGCCAAGGTCCCGAAGGCCCGGATAATGGCCGCGGCCGCCTGGCTGGCGCCCTATGCCTACATCTTCGGCGGCTCGAACATGTCGACGGTGCTTGACGATGTCCTCAGGTACGACCCGGCCACGGACACCATCGAAGAGATGTCATACAAGATGCCCTATAACCGGGTCGGCCTGACGGCAGTCTCCGTCGGGGATTCCATTGTCCTCATGGGCGGCAAGAACGATACGGCCTACAAGACCTCGGTCCTTAGGTTCTATCCCGGCAACGGCTCGTTCGTGAAGTTGCCGGCACCTCTCATTCAGGGCGGCGGACGGACCGGGGTCTACTCGGGCGACAAGGTCTATCTCTTCGGCATATGCCCGAACGCGCCCAATGTGACCGTCCTCGAGGTGAACCCGATGAACGGGACCTCGCTCAAACTGGATGTGGGCCCCGACCGCAACTTCTACTGGTCCTCCAGCGCCTGGACCGGGAGCTCGGCCCTGATCTTCGGCGGGGACGATTACCTGGTGGCCATGGACGAGGTGCTCGAGTTCTCACCTACGACCAACGGCAAGGGAGATATCAAGACGGTGGGGAAGCTCCCGCAACCCATCGAGAACAGCGTGGCGTTCTATAACACGGACAACGGCAAGGCCTACCTGCTCGGCGGCCGGGGCAAGTCCGAAGGCCTCAAGGACATCTTGGTCTTCTCTCGGGACGGGTCAGCATCCACGGAGGTAACCCCCGAGCGTGCCTTCCTCGTCATCGGCCTGATGGGCTTCGTGGTGCTGGTGGTCGCCGTCCAGGCACAGCTCAAGCGGCGCGGCCAGGAGAAGGCCGAGGCCCCGAACCGGCCGAGGCCGGTTCCCCCGAACCAGTTCGCGAAGGTCCCGGATAGGGATATGAAGAGGCGGCGCTGACGCTAGGCCGAATTCAATTAAGGATGTCCTCAAGGCCTACCAGATGTAGTTGTCGACGGGGTTGTCTGGCCTGCCAGCCTTCGCCGGCACCGCTTTAGCCTTGGGGTCCTCCTTGGGGGGCTTCTCGATGCCGAGGCTGATGGCCAGCCTGTTGACGAGGTCCTTGGCCCGGGCCTCCTCGAACCCGGCCTTCACCATCTTGGCGATGACCTCCTCCTTCGGGGTCCCCTTCAGGAGCTCCGCCGAGCCCAGGCCCGACATCTCCTTGACCTTGATGCTGTCGTCCTCCGACTGGCCTAGCTGGGCCAGGAGCCACCGGCCGCCCATGATGACGGCCTCGAGGGCCATGTTGAACTCCTTCTTGTTGAAGTAGTTCGAATAGAGGTCGGTCCTCAGGATCAGGGTCTGCTCCTTGCCCATGAGGCAGAACTTGGAGAGCTTCATGGAGTTGTTCTGGACCAGCAGGTCCGTCATGATGGTCAGCAGGACCTCCGGGGGCTGGGCTTGAAGGGCCAGGCCGGTCACGAAGGCGATGTAGGTGACGTCCTCCTCGACGTTGACGATGATCTTGAAGGGCATCTGCTTGCTGTCGATGACCATGAACGCTTCGTTGTCCGGTGCCGGCTCTACGCTCCAGCCGTGGTCGACGGCCAGCTTGCTCTGCGCGATCGCGGTCTCCAGCCACTTCTTGACTTTGACATGGACCTTTTCCGCCATTTAAAACACCAGCAAAGGTGGATGGCGGGACACGTTAAAAAGGTTTTGTGGGACGATTGTTAATCCCATTCTATCTTAGCCTCTCCACCTGACCGTCGAACGGAAATAAGGTGTAAGTTTTTCTCGACGGATGGCTAACATCAACATCATTAAATAATGATATGTCTGTACTAAAATTCGAAATATCAATATTGATAGCTGAGACTTGGTGATAATTTGAACTGCTCTCGACATTCCCTCAAACTACCAGTATTGACTACGGTGCTCGTCCTGGCCCCTATGCTGCTCTTTTCCCTAGGCACGACCATGGCTCAGAAACCCTACTTCGATACGCTCACTCCGGACCAGGAAAAGGTTACAGTGAATGAGGGCGAGTCTAAGGCATTCAGCTTCACGGCAAAGGACTACGAGGGCGACCCGATCTCGTATGAATTCACAATCAGTGGTACTGTTGTCAAGAGCGGGACCGCCAACAATGGGACCTACCAGTTCAAGGCCGGCCATATTCCCTCCGAGGGTTATGACCGCAAGGGATCGCCTTATCTGCTCTATATCAACATCACAGATGGTACAGGTGATATGTCCTACATGTGGACCATTACGGTCATCAATCAGAACCGGCCCCCAGTGCCAGCCCTGGACGCCCCAAAGGAAGGGGCCATCTACCCGATCGGGACGAGCATCGCCTTCAGCGCAAAATCCTCGACGGACCCCGATACGGACGACCAGCTCTCGTGCAAGTGGACATTCGGCGACGGCGACAGCCTCGTGCTCAAGGAGGTCTATCATTCATATTCAGCGCCAGGTTACTACCCGATCACGCTTGAGGTCTCGGATGGGACAGTGGCCCTCACAAGGAACGTCAATATTACCATCATCGCACCCGCCCTCAAGGTAATGCCAATGGAGATCAGCCCGTTAAAACCGAAGGAAGGCAAGGATGTTATATTCAAAGCCTCCGTGAAGAACACGGGGAACGCTCCAGTCACCAATGTGAAGGTCCTTTTCTACATAGATTCGAATACCGGGGACTCCAAGATCGGCGAGGCGACCATATATTCCATCAATGCCAGTGAGACAATTACTGTGAACAAGTCTTGGAAGGCAATGGATGGTCCTCACACCATCTATTTCGTGGTCATAAAGGAAAAGACCTTCCTCATCGATGGCCCAGCCGAGACCACAACCGCATTCACTGTGGAACGGAAGGCGGATCCGCCAGCCCCGATAACGAACTACATCTACACAGTCATTATAATCGTCGTGATCGTCTCGGCCATACTCCTCAGGTTTCTAATCAAAATATGGATCCGAATGAAATTAAAGTGACCGACCTCTTATAGTGGCACTTCGCGGTGGCCGGACATGTTCTTTTTCTAACCTTGATGTTCCTCCTGCGCTGCAATGTTACTGAACTAGAATGGAATGCCCCTTGGGGTAAGCCTTTTAATGTCGTCGGCCTTTATCAAATCCGTGCAGTCCGTCGAGAAGGTCCTGAAGGGCAAGAGCGGCAAGACCGTCCGCATTCGGGTCCAGTACGACCCGGAGATGGACGTCCTGACGAACGAGGACGGCTCCCCCTTGCCGGACGTCATGACCGTCGACGGGAGCAAGGTCGACCTGGGCAAGTTCAAAGACAAATGGAAAAAGGAGCTCAAGGCAAAGTCCGGGACGGCCCTCCAGAGGCCGACCTCGAAGAAGAAGCCCATGGCCGCCTTCCTCAAGGAGGACCTCACGACGGATTTCGAGACCCTGCCGGAGGAGTACGACATCCTCTATGAAGGCCTGACCGTCCAGGAGCTCGCCCGGTCCAGCGACACCTACCTGGTCTCCCAGTTCAGCGCGAACCTGAAATACGGCTCCTTCGGAAAGAAGGACCTGTTCGTAATGTGCAACATGGGCACGGTCATACACATCGTCCTCCGGGGCCGCGAGGCAGACCGGGCCGTCGTCGACAAGGCGGGCCAGGCCCTGGCCAAGGCCCTCAAGGTGAGGCTTCAGGAATCCCCGCTCAAGCCCGCCGGTATGGTCGAGATGACGCTGGATATAAACAGCAAGGACGATCGCTTTCGCCAAGTCATGAACATGCTGGCCCACCTTGCGGGCAACTTTACAGGCGTCTCCATCCACCAGGTGCTGCTCCTGAAGGTGCCGGTGGAGCGCATCGAGGCCGTATCCTTCAATCCGCGAAAACGCGTCTCTGTCAAGCATCACTTCGGGTGAGCAGCTATCCCGGGAGCTCGATGCCGTAGATCCTTTCGGGATGCTCCTTGTGAATCCTTAACGCCTGCTCCTCGGTCATCTTCCCGGTCCTCAGCATATCCAGGGTCCTTTTAGGCACGGTCTTCGGCCCCATGACGGCCCCCGGCCTCCTCATGTCATCGAGGTAGTCCGTCTCCATCATGAACCGGTCGCCTTGTGTGAGGGCCTTTTCGATGGCGTCCCTCGAGGCCACGACGGACGGGAACAGCCCCTGGTTCACCTTCTCGCCGACCATCGGCGGCGAGAAATGCTTTATGACCTTGCCGCGCTCCAGGCCGACCTTGTCGGCGAGGCCGGCCAGGAAAACGAATGTCTCCTCGGTGACGCTCTCGGTGTGGAGCGTGACCGGGCACCCGACGTCTTTGGCCCTCTCCATGGCATAGACCATGACGCCGTTGGAGGCCTCCATGATTTCCTCCGTCACCGGGAAGTGCGGCCTCCCGACCTCCCCCAGGGCCACGACCTTTCCCTCCTGCACCAGCCCGGCGGCGATGTCCACGCCCTTTCTCATCAGGGCCACGGCATCGTCGAGGGACATGTCCTTCACGAGCTGCGGCAGAAGGGCCGGGTGTGGGGCGACTGTCACGAAGACCTTCAGGCCCGTGCCCTGTCGGACCAAGTCAGCAATCTTCAATGTGATCCCGAACTGCTCCTTCATGCCAGCCTCGGACCTCATGAGGGCCCAGTTCGGCTTGTCGACCAGCATGATGGCCGTCCCGCCGGCCCTCTCGAACTCCCTGGCGGCCTCGACGCAGCGGCCCTCGAGGTCGAGATGCATATGGTTGTCGAGGATGGGGACCTTCTTCCCGGTGTCCGGGCTCACAGCTTGTGCCCCCCGCGCTTCACCCACCGGACGACGTTGCCGCTGGCGGTCCCGACGTACTTCTTCAGGCCGGGCTGCGTCCCGCCCGCGTCCGTGAGCCCCTTGAAGATGGCCTCGACGAGCTCCTCAACGGAGCTCACATTGTCGGGCACGAGCGTGAACGCGCTGCCGATCTCCTCGGGAAGATGCGCGTCGCTCCCGCCGGTTATGTTGGCGCCTATGCGCTTGGCCAATACCACGGCCTTCCTGTTACTGGCGGGACTCGTTCTACCATTGATACCCTCGATATGCCTGAACCTGCCCCTGATGATATTGTTCTCGCCGAGCCCCGTGACCTTCCTGTAGGGATGCGATGCAACGGCCACGCCGCCCGCGGCCTTGATCCTCTCGATGGTGTCCTCGATGGTGAGCTCCCTCGGTATCGGTGTCTTGATGCCATAGGCCAGTATGTGCCCCGAATCCGACGAGACCTCCACGCCCGGGACCAGTAGGAGGCCTGAATCCTTGAAGTCCCCGAACTTGGCGGAGGCCTCCATCGAGTTGTGGTCCATGACGGCGATGCCGTCCAGCCCCAGGGCCTTGGCCCTCTGGACGATGGTCTTGACGTCCATGTGGCCGTCCGACGAGAAGAAGGAATGGATGTGCAGGTCCAGCTTCATGTTGGCCCTCAGGGATTGCCTTTCAATATCGTGACTATGTTGTTACAGGCAAAGCCGCCCATGTTATGGGTCAGCCCGACCTTGGCCCCGTCCACCTGCCGCTTGCCCGCATTGCCGGTCAGCTGCAAGAAGATCTCGCATATCTGGGCCATCCCGCTGCCGCCCACCGGGTGTCCCCGGGCCTTGTGCCCGCCCGAGGTGTTGATGGGCAGCCTCCCATTGAGCTGGGTCTCGCCCTTTTTCATGGCCTTCCAGGATTCCCCCCGGCGGAAGAGCCCCATGTCCTCGGAATTGATGAGCTCCAGGATGCTGAACGCCTCGTGGATCTCGGCCACGTTCACATCGGACGGCATGAGCCCGGCCGTGTGGAACGCCATCCTGGCGGCCTCGGTGTTGGCCCTGAACGACAGCAGCGAGCCCCGGTCCACCACGGCCATGGTCTCTGTTCCTTGCCCGAAGCCCGCGACCTCGACGTCCCCTCCGTGCGACGATATGACCGCCGCCGCGGCGCCGTCCGATATGGGCGCGCAGTCGTACATCCTCAGCGGGTCCGCGACCATCCTCGAGGCCAAAACGTCCTCCACTGTAATCTCCTTGTGGAAGTGGGCCAGCGGGTTCAGCATCGCGTTGTGGTGGTTCTTGACCGGTATGAGGGCCAAATCCTCGCGGGTGAGCCCGTTATCGTGCATGTAGCGCTTGGCTATCATCCCGCACAGCCCGGCCATGGTCAGCCCGTAGCTGCGCTCGTCGGGGGTCAGTATCTCGGTCAGTATCCTCTGGGCCCTGGGCGTGTCCACGCCGGTCATCTTCTCGCCGGCCACGACGAGCACCGATTCAAAGAGTCCTGACATGATCGCAATGACCCCGCTCATGAACGCGGCCGCGCCCGAGGCCGAGCTGTTCTCTATGCGTATGGCCGGCCTGGGGGCGTGGCCCAGCTCGCTCGCGACGCGCGTCGAGATGTTAGCGAGCCCGCAAAACTCCTCCGGGTTCTGGCACCCGACGAACAGCGCGTCCACGTGCTTGCCTTCAAGGGCCTGCTCCGCCGCCTGGACCATGAGCTCGAGGAGCCCTTCGTCCCTCTTCCCGAATCGGGTCATGCCGATGGATGAGACGTAGACATCGACCAAGGCCGGCGCACCATCCTGTTGCTAAGGACCATAGAATATTTCCTGATTAAAGAATGTTTAGTATTGTAATCTTGATAGAATGTGCGGGCTGGGCCTCGAAAAGGTCTCTTTCAGGGGGTTAATACCCCCTCAGGACCGCAATTTCTATGACCCGGGCGAGTATATAAAAGCCGAACTCAACCTGAATTGGTGGGTATATACAGGATATAAACGTTTTCGAGCGCTATACAAACGGGTTCATATATAATCGGCCCTGTTAGAATAATGTGACCTTCCGAACGGCCCGTGCCTTCCGGAAGAGAACACATCAATGTCCATGGTCCGTTGGACCATATGTTGAGAACCGAGGTGAAGGAAGATGAACGCCAAGAGATCCGTGAGCAAATTGTTCGCATGTGCGATCATGCTCCTGTTCGTGACAGGCGCGTGGTTCGTCGCTATATCGCCGGTATCGGCGAAGGTCGGCTCTAGGGCCAATCTGATAGTCGGCGACGACGAGGTGGACTACACCGTGAAGGGAACCGAGACCTGGGACACGGTGAGCATAATAGCGGGCGGTAACCTGGTGATCCCGCAGGGCACGACCCTCATTGCCAAGACCATATCGATGCAGGGCGGGTCCTTCAAGAACACCGGTGGGGCCGTCATAGTCGACAGGAGCACAGAAGGCCAGGGCATCGACGCCATTATCTCGGGCGTCGGCAAGACCTTCGAGCTCAAGAACAGCGGCACCATTACACTCAAGGGCGCCAATGGCGGTGGGGCTCTCTTACAGATGAGCCAGGGCGGTGACGCCAAGATATCCATCAAGGTCACCGACTCCATCATCATCGACCACGGCACCATCACGGCCAAGGGCGGGGACGGCTTCATGCAGGGCACTCCATGGCTCGACGGCGCGGCCCTGGAGACATGGGCGTCCGGGGGCGGCTGTGCGAACCTATACCTCTCGACCAACAGGACACCTGACGCGACCATAGTGGTCACGGCGAGCACCTTCTCTGTCACGGGCGGCAACGCGGCATCGGCCCCGAACGGCCATAACGGCGTGGTCAACTCAGGCGGCGCAGGTGGCGGCTACATCACCAACAGCCAGGTCGCTGGCTACGTCGGGGCGGGCGGTCACGGCAACGTTACCCTGGATTCTAGGGACATCGAGGTCACTGGCTCAACCTTCACCGGCCAGGGTGGCAATGGCGGCAACGCGGGGAAAGGAGGCAACGGAGGCAGGGGCACATCCTACAACTCCCCTGCGGGCGGTGGCGGCGGTGGCGGCTACGCGGGCGGAAGCGGTGGCCTGTACACCGGCGGCTCGGGCAAGGGCGGCACGGCCGCAGGCCATGTGGGCTCCGGCGGCTGCGTCCTCTTCGCCTTCTACGCGGATTACATGAACGTCACAAACACGCAGTTCACGGGAACCGGCGGCAACGGTGGCAACGCCGGCAACGGCGGTGACGCCGTGGACTCGATACCAGACTACAACGGCCTTTACAGCGGCGCCGGCGGCGGTGGCGGCTATGGCGGCGGCGGTGGCGGTGCCTACTACGGTAAGAGCGGCGGCGCAGGCTCGGCCTCGGAATACGTGGCCAAGGGCGGCACTATCACTGTCAAGATCATCGGCGAGTACTTCCTGGTCTGCGACGGCGTCAAGGTCACCGCAACCGGCGGCAACGGAGGGAACGGTGGAAAGGGCGGCACGGCCACCCTGAGCGATATATACGTCTACTATTCCTACGGTGGCGGGGGCGGCGGCATGGGTGGCGGCGGGGGCGGTGGCTACGGTACCGCCGTGGGCGGCGGCCAGGTCACTAACGAGGTGGCTTCGGGCGGCAACGTCACCGTCTGGTTCATCAGTAGCGGACACCTCGAAGTCATCAACTGCTCACTGACGCTGCTCGGCGGCAATGGCGGCAACGGCGGCAACGGCGGCGCTGGCGGCTACGGTGCTGGCGGCGGCGGTGGCGGCCTGGGCGGCGGCGGCGGCATGGGCTATGACTGGCAGAACACCAAGGGCGGCAAGGGCACGGTCAGCGACTTCGTGGGCATGGGCGGTTCCGTCAGCGTTGTCTTCAGGGGCATCGAGAGCGTGGTCGTCATCGACAACACC
>Ga0315284_10001937_pt1 | contig 29601 bp, 28 predicted proteins | sample YL17G09_16_MG_FD_203696 | JGI IMG/M metagenome (GOLD analysis project Ga0315284, IMG submission 203696) | Sediment microbial communities from Yellowstone Lake, YNP, Wyoming, USA - YL17G09_16 | ecosystem: Environmental > Aquatic > Freshwater > Lake > Sediment | place: USA: Wyoming | collected...
CAGGCACTACGACTGCTGCTGAGTCGATCATCCCCACACTAAAAGGAGAGGACTGTTCGGTAACATTATCATTTGAGAGAACGATCCCTATCCAGTAACATTTTCTTTTGACTTGACACGGGGTTTTAAATAGCTTGTTAACCCAAGATAGAAATATCCCCTGCTCTATTGACACTTCACCGAATCCGATCCAACTACGTCGAGATATATTCCCGCAAATTATGTTCCACCGCGTAAGCAGCAGCTTCGGCGCGATTACTGACACCCAGTTTGGAAAGGATACTGGAGACGTAGTTGCGCACTGTCCCTTCACCGAGGAAAAGGGCTTTCGCGATTTCTCGATTAGTTTTCCCCTCCGAGACGAGCAGCAAAACGTGCTTCTCTTGCTGACTGAGATGAGCAAAAGCAGAGGCTTCTTCTTCCTTGACGGCCCGGCGCACTTCCTGAAAAACGCGCTGGGTCACCGCCGGGTCGAGCAGGGCTTCGCCGCGGGCAACCGCTTCAATCGCCCGCACTAACTCCTCGCCACCAATTTGTTTTAGAACGTAACCCGAAGCTCCGGCGCGGATGGCAGAGAAGAGCATCTCATCTTCAGCATAGGATGTCAGCATGAGAACACGTGTCTCCGGGAAGCGGCTGGTGATTTCTTCACAGGCTTCGATGCCAGAAGTACCTGGCAGGCGGATGTCCATCACCACCACATCCGGATGATGATTAGCCACCAACTCAAGGGCTTCGCGAGCTGAGGAGGCCTCCCCGATGATGTCAAATTGCGGGTGGCGCTCCAGCAGTGCCTTCAGGCCCAGCCTGACGACTTCATGATCGTCTACCAGTAAGATGCGCTGTTTAGCCATAGATAGTCTGTTCCTTAAGCAAGAGTATATTCGAGAGTGAATTGTCTGACAAGGATAGAACCATAGGTTCCTGGTTGATCTTCAGTAGTCTGATTCCTAAAACCATCCACACGGAGAACATCACTGCCCAACCCAACAACCTGCCAGAACTTCTAAAGGAGAAACCAGGTTATGAGGAAATAGCCCATTGCTGCCCCCCACAACCAGGAGTCGATACGATCCAGTACGCCACCGTGACCGGGGATAATCTGGCTCGAATCTTTAACGCCCGCCTGTCGCTTGAACATTGACTCGCCCAAGTCGCCCAACGTAGTGAGGATGGAAAGAGCAGCGCCTAACGCGGCTCCTTCCCACCACGGCATTGCCGGACCTCCGAGGCTGTGCCACAAAACCGCCAACCCTGCCGTACCGATCGTTCCGAAGATGACCCCGGCCCAGTAACCCTCCCAGGTTTTTTTCGGGCTCAGGCGGGGACTGAGAGGGTGCTTTCCAAAACGACGACCAACGAAATAAGCAGCGGTGTCGGCAAACATGACGGAGGGCAAGACGAGTAACAACCACCACAATCCATTGGGAAGGTTACGTACGTCAACGAGGTAGGCCCCGATCCAGCCCAGGTAGACGATCCCGGCCGTGGTAACGGCGAAATCAGTCGCAGCCCGATCACGTCCCTTTTCGTAGTCGAGCAGATGCCAGGTCATGGCGGCGAGGACAGATAGGGTCAGCGCGGCAGGCGCCAGGTCCGGGAAGAATGTTCTGGTCACAGTAACAAGGATAACGCCTCCCACCAGCAGCGGTTCAGAAACTTTACAATCTACATTACGGAAGATATGTCCATATTCCCAGGCAGCAATCCCCAAGAAGAGAATAATCAAAGCAAAATAATATACGCCGCCCAGGATAATCGCCGGGATACCGATGGCCGCCAGGACAAGCGCGGTGAGAACGCGTTTAGTCAGCATGATCGTCCTTGTCCCCGACCATTTGAGATAAGCCACCATAGCGGCGATCACGCTTGGCATAGGTATCCAACGCTTTACGGAATTCTTCCTTGTCGAAGTCGGGCCAGTAGACGGAAGTGACATACCATTCAGAATATGCCCCCTGCCAAATCAGAAAGTTCGAAACGCGCAGTTCGCCTGAGGTACGGATGATCAAGTCGGGGTCTGGAACGCCGGCAGTAAAGAGGTAACCACTGACCAAGTTAGATGTCACCTCTTCTGGCCTGGTGCCGTCTTTGATCATCTTCTGAATGGCGAATACAATTTCATCGCGTCCCCCGTAATTGAAGGCGACGTTCAAAACCAGCCGATCGTTCCCTTTGGTCAAGTCAATGGCTTCCAGGACCTTCTCCTGGAGCTTGGGGTCGAGGCGTTCCAATCGCCCAATATGACGCAGCTGTACACCCTCCTGGTTAAGCTCTGCCAGTTCGCGGTCAATAACGTCTTCAAGAATGTGCATCAAGCCCTCGACTTCTTCACGAGGGCGGCCCCAGTTCTCGATGGAAAACGCATAGATGGTCAGGTACTTAATGCCGAACTCTACACAAGCAGTAATGATACGGCGCAGATTCTCGGTGCCGACGCGATGGCCGGCCAGACGAGGCAAGCCGCGCGAGAGCGCCCAGCGCCCATTCCCGTCCATGATGATGGCGACGTGGGTGGGAATTCGCGGCCGGGAGGCCGTAGACTTTTTTGCCATAATGTGGTAGTGACGATTATCTCGTCACTACACCTCCATGATCTCCTGTTCTTTATGCTGGCCGTGTTTGTTGATTTCTTCGATGTTGCGATCCGTGATTTTCTGGAGTTCTTCTTCGCCACGCTTTAAGTCATCTTCGGAGATGAGTTTTTCCTTTTCGAAATCACGCATATCATTGTGCAGGTCCCGGCGAATATTCCGAACGGCAATGCGACAATCTTCCAACCGGTTGTGGACAACCTTCACAAGTTCGCGGCGGCGTTCTTCGGTGAGGGCCGGCAGATTCAGGCGAATCTGTTTGCCGTCATTGCTGGGGGTCAGACCCAGATCCGAGACAAGGATTGCCCGCTCGACATTTTTTAGCGAGGCAGGGTCGAAAGGTTTGATGAGAAGACTGCGCGGTTCTGGCACAGAGATAGATGCCAATTGCACGAGGGGGGTTGGCGTGCCGTAGTATTCAACCGGCAATTTCTCAACCAGCGCCGGAGTAGCGCGACCTGTGCGGATCCCGGCCAAGTCATCACCCAGATTCTGGATTGCGGCGTGCATATGTGTTTCGGCTTCTTTCAGGATATCTTTTATCACGTCGGCCTCCTGGAATGAAAGAAAAGAGTCTGTCATAAGGATACCCTAAAACCAGAAAAAATGCTACTACGCTACGCGTACACAACTGAGAAAGGGGGCTGGGCAGAAAAATCGGAGCCGCCACGAGTATCGTCGGGCGGCCCTGTCAAAAGGTATCGAAGAGCTATCAGCATTCAATGGAATTCAGGCTGAGACTAGCGTGCCTACTTCCTCGCCACGCAGGGCGCGTTCGAGAGCAGACGGGTCCCAAAGATTGACCACCAGGATGGGGAGATTGTTGTCCATGCACAGAGAGATGGCCGTGCTGTCCATGACCTCCAGACGACGGTTTAGCACGTCAATGTAAGTGAGGGTATCGAACTTCTTGGCATCCGAATTCTCCTGCGGGTCGGCATCGTAGACGCCATCCACCTTGGTGGCTTTAATGAGCACATCGGCGTCTATCTCCACTGCCCGCAACGCAGCCGCCGTATCGGTCGAGAAAAACGGGTTGCCGGTCCCCGCGCCAAAAACCACTACGCGTCCCTTCTCCAAGTGGCGGATGGCACGCCGCCGGATATATGGTTCGGCCACGGCGCGCATCTCGATTGCCGATTGGACGCGGGTGTAAACGCCCTCCCGCTCCAAAGCGTCCATCAATGCCATGCCGTTCATGACCGTCGCCAGCATGCCCATGTAGTCGGCGGTGGCGCGGTCCATGCCAACGTCGAGGCCCTGTCTGCCGCGCCACAGGTTGCCCGCCCCGATGACAATTGCTACCTGCACATCCATTCCACGGACGGCCTTCACGCGCTTCGCAATGGCCTTCGCCTGTTCCGGGTCAATCCCGAAACCGTTCGGACCGGCGAGCGATTCGCCGCTCAATTTGAGCAAGATACGCCGGAACTTCAGATCTGCCATTTTTTCTCCTTCCCCCTCCTGTCCCCCCATCGCCGCTTTGCGCTGGCTTCCCAGACTAATATTTCGGCGGCGATTGGGGGATGAAAGGGGGTGAAAAAAGTCAACCAGATGGTTGGCCTTTTCAATTATCCACTTACCTCGCCCAACTCCCAGCGAGCAAAGCGCCGGACGACAATGTTCTCGCCAATCGCGGCAATCTGTTCGAGCAGAAGTTTTCCAATGGTCACCTTGTCATCGCGGATGTACGCCTGGCGGGTCAAGACAACCTCATCTTTAAATTTCTCAACGCGGCCCTGGGCAATTTTATCCAGCATGGCTTCAGGCTTGCCCTCTTCACGGGCGCGTGCCTTGGCAATCTCGGTCTCATGCTCAAGAACATCAGCAGGAATATCTTCTTCCTTAAGGTATTTTGGCGCAGCCGCAGCGACTTGCAGAGCCACCTCATGGGCAAACTTGCGGAACTGCCCCGAACGAGCCACGAAGTCAGTCTCGCAGTTGACTTCCACCATCACGCCCACGCGACCGCCGCCGTGGGAGTAAAGTTCCACCATACCATTCGAAGCCTGACGGTCAGCGCGCTTGGCGGCTGTCGCCATGCCCTTTTCTCGCAAGAAGTCCACTGCCTTTTGAAAGTCACCATTAGAGGACTCCAAGGCTTTGCGGCAGTCAAGTACACCAGCTTTGGTGGATTCGCGAAGTTCTTTGATCATTTCAGTCGTAATTTCCATGCCATCACCTCAGATTACTTCTCTTCTCCATCTTTTTCGACTTTGGCCGCTTCGATTTCCTCTTCAACCTCTTCTATTTTCGGAGGCGGGACGAGTTTGGCCAGAGTGGACTCACCGAGCAGTTCGGCATCCTCGAGTTCATCTTCCATCTCGATAGCGTGAGATGATTTCTTGGTACCATCCGCCACGGCCTCGCCAGTAAGCTTCGCCTCGGCCTCCGCTTCGAGTTGCTCGTCCTTGCGCATCGCCTTGCCTTCTTCCACGGCATCGGCCATCTTGGCAACCAGCAGTTTGATGGCACGGATGGCATCATCATTGGACGGAATGACAAAGTCCACGTTGGACGGATCGCAATTTGTATCCACCAGCGCGATGACCGGGATGTTCAGCAGGTTAGCCTCATGGACAGCCGCATACTCGCGGCTCACGTCTACCACAAAGACCAGGTCCGGCAGGCGGGTCATATTACGGACGCCAGAGAGACGGATGTTCAGGCGGTTGATCTCACGCTGGATCAAAAGGCTCTCTTTCTTGGTCAGCTTCTCGATCTCGCCAGTAGAGAACAATTTCTCCATGTGCTCCAGTTCCTGGATACGCTTGTACATCGTGGACCAGTTGGTCAGCATACCGCCCAGCCAACGCTCGGTAACATACGGCATCCCGCAGCGCGTGGCCTCATCACGGACCGTTTCTTGCGCCTGGCGTTTGGTGCCGACGAACAGCACCACACCGCCATTTGCCACAGAATCGCAAATGATTTTGTAGGTGGTATTGATCGCCTTCACCGTCTGCTGCAAGTCAATGATGTGAATGCCATTGCGCTCGGTGAAAATGTACGGCTTCATGCCCGGATTCCACTTATTGGGCCGGTGGCCAAAATGGACGCCGCTCTCCAGCAGCGCCTTCATGGAAACAACTGCCATTTTTTCTCCTTCTGTCCTGTCCTCCAACACCGCGAGATCCGGGCGTGGGACGGGATGAGTTTAGCGGGCTCAAAATCCCGCTCAGGGACGCTTGATGCCCGTCCCGGGCAAGCTATGCCTCCTCGCGGAAGCGGCGGTAGTATACCACAAAAAATGCTGTAAAATAGGGGAATGACCAATCTCATTCCTCTCCCTGCTGAACTAAAATTACGTCCCGGCGAGTTCCGCCTCACGCCGGAGGCATACATTCTCACCGACGACTCCAATCACTGGAATGCGGACTACTTGCGCGGGCTGTTAGCTGCCCCCACCGGATTCCCGCTGCGGGTGCGGACCGGGGATCGGGAGGCGAAAAACGTCATCCGACTGCACCTGGAGCCGGGATTGGAGTCCCTCGGCCGCGAGGGCTACCGGCTTGAGGTCCGACCCGAAGCGGTGATCATCGAAGCGCCGACGACAACTGGCGTCTTCTACGGCATCCAGAGCTTGCGCCAGTTGCTGCCGGTCGAAATCGAGCAACGCCATCCCGCCCCCGGTGTGGGCTGGAGCCTCCCCTGCCAGGTTATCACCGACCGGCCGCGTTTCGCCTGGCGCGGCTTCATGCTCGACGAAGGCCGTCACTTCCAGGGAAAAGAGACCGTCCTGCTGACGCTCGACCTGATGGCCCTGCAAAAAATCAACGTCTTGCACTGGCACCTGACCGAAGACCAGGGCTGGCGGATCGAGATCAAGAAATATCCCCGGCTGACGGAGGTCGGTTCACGCCGGGCCGGGACGAGTAAAACCATCCTGGGGCCGGAACACGACGGCCTCCCACACAGTGGCTTCTACACGCAGGAGGACGTCCGGGAGATCGTGGCCTACGCCGCCGAACGGCATATCACCATCGTGCCCGAAATCGAGATGCCGGGCCATTCACTGGCTGCATTGGCCGCTTATCCAGGGCTCTCGTGCGCCGGCGGCCCTTTTGAAGTCGGCACACATTTCGGCATCTACCCCGATATTTATTGCGCCGGGAAAGAAGAAGCCTTCGCTTTCCTGCAAAACGTGCTCGACGAAGTGCTCGAACTCTTCCCATCCCCGTACATCCACATCGGCGGGGACGAGGCACCCAAGAAACGCTGGAAGGAATGTCCCGATTGCCAGCGGCGGATTCAGGCGGAGGGATTGGAAGACGAACATGCCCTGCAGGTCTACTTTACCAATCGCATCGCTGCTTATCTCGACTCCAAGGGGCGGCACGTGATGGGCTGGAACGAGATTCTGCAGGACGGATTGGTCAAGGGCGCGGTGGTACAGTTCTGGGTGAGAGGCCGCGAGCGCCTGTTGGAGGCCATCCGGATCGAGAGACGGGCGATTGTCATGTCCACTTATCTCGATGCCTACCTGGACCACAGCTACAGCCTGATGCCGTTGAGCCACGCCTACCGCTATGAGCCGATCCCGAAGGAACTGGACGAAAAAGACGCCGGAAGCATCCTCGGCCTGGAATTCCCACTGTGGACCGAATGGGTGCCGAAGCGTGCCCGGCTGGATTACCAAGTCTACCCGCGTCTCACCGCCATGGCCGAAACCGGCTGGACGCCGAAGGACAAGAAAAATTTCAAAGACTTCCGTCGCAGGCTGGAAAAGTTCCTGGAACGGCTGGGCAGGCTGGGGGTCCGCTGCGCGCCGCTGCGAGAGGCGGAACCGTCGTGGCTCGAACAGCGGCTCGGTATTTTTACGATTGCCCGGCCTCAGACGAAAATTGCCGGCTGAACCGCTGGACAACGTGCTATACTTGGCCGCAATATCCTCCAAGGAGTTTGAGAGTATGAAATAATCCTTGCGAAGGCTCCCCCCATGCGTTTTGTTGGAGTGAGCAAACCTTCGCAAGGATCACCAAAATCTACTGCAAGGAGACATGTGATGAGTTTCCTCAAAAAGCTATTTTCCCCTCCCCCCTCCAATTACGGACGGCTTTACAATTTTTCTGTGAAGTGCAAACGCTGCGGTGAAATTATCGAAGGACAGGTCAATCTCAGCAACGATCCCAGCCTGGAATTTGATGAGAAAGGCAGACCCTATTACGTTTGCCGCAAGGTGCTGGTAGGGGCCAAGCTATGCTTCCAGCAAGTCGAAGTGGTCTTTAAGTTCAACGAGCAGCGCGGCGTGCTCGACAGGCAGATTACCGGCGGAAAGTTTGTGGAAGGGTAATCATCTCAAAAGGGGGAAGACATGCCGGGCGATCAAGTCCAGGATCAGCCCCAACATAAACCACATGCCAAAGGCCCGATTGTTGACGAAGGCCTGCGGAGCAAAGTAGAGCGGCCAGCCCCCCTGTCCATCCGGGAAGCCTTCGGGGCGTGTATCCGGTTTGGGTTTCAGGAATTGCGGGTACAGTTTCAAGAAGGTGGGGAACGCCAGGACAACTAGCCCCATCACCGCGGTGAAGTAACCGATCAAAATCAAATAAAGCACCAATCCGTAAGGTAGGACCATCATCGCCAGTATCGCGTAACGGGCAGCTTTTTCACCAATCAACACTGGCAGGGTAAAGATTCTTTTGGCCTTGTCAATGAGCAGCTTATCAATATGCTTGCCGAAGATGACGGTGGTCACACCCAAGACGTAAGGCAAGCTAGCCCACACCACGTTCCAGTTCCAGACGCCCGTCAGCACGTAATAACCGCCGCCGATCATCAGAGGCCCCCAGACGATCAACACAGCAATTTCACCCATCGCAATGTACTTGAGCGGCCAGGTGTAGAACAGGACAAAGAAAGCACCCAGTCCGAGCAAGACCCAGATGGTCAAGTCATTGCCGCTGACGAGGATGAGATACACCCCACAGAGCAGAGCCAGCAATGCGGTCACGGCGAAATAGGTCAGATGCTGGCGTTTGGACAGCAGCCCGTCGGCCACCGGCTGGGGTCCGTACATTGTGCGGTAGTAGTTGTCTTTGTCCACGCCGCGGATGTAATCGGTGTAGTCGTTGAAGATATTATTGGAGGCATGTGCCAGGACCAGTCCAAGCGCCAGGACAAGCCACGAGAGCAGATTCGCTTTGTAACCGTCGTGCCAGGCAAACAGTCCGGCGAGCACCGCCGAAAGGAACGTCATCAGCAGCACCGCCGCGCGCGTCGAGATCAACCATTTCGAGATGATGTCTAGCTTATCCCACTCTTCTTTGGTAACGTTTGGAATAACAGTAAGGGCTTTCTTCCACATTGCAAAATTCATTTCGTACACTCCTTGTCTACAGCTTTATTGCATCAACTCAATAAACCGGGGAGCGGGGAGTGTGCGGGCGACGAAGCCCGCCCAACACCCCCTATTTACTTCCTCACCACAGTAATTCCCAGAGAACCATCCGGTGAAAACGGGCTGATTATACCTGAATATGGTATGATAAGCCCCGCTCAAATTGGTTGTGAGTTTTATCACACAAACGGATGACTTCCCGCACTGGTTTTATTGGACGGGTAAAATCATACTGGAATGTATTATGTATTGCCTGGACATTTTCGAGGCAAGAATTTATCTTTGCGCGTGGAAGAGGCCGGGTTTCAAGGACTTTTCACTGGCTCTTCCCAGACTTGGAGAAAGGTAATCCATGACCATCGCTGGAACAGCAGAACCTTCGTTTTATGAGCAAGTCCTCGAGTCCACACCGAACGGCGAAAGACTGAGACTCTGTTTGCAGTGCGGCGATTGCAGCGGCATTTGCCCTTTCGGCTACCTGATGATCCATCCACCGAGCAGAATGATTGCCCACTTGCGCGCAGATCGGTTTGAGAAAGTACTAGACACCGATACCGTCTGGATGTGCGTCTCCTGTTATGCTTGTACCTCAGTTTGCCCGGCCCAAATCCCGTTGACGCCTGGCTTGATGGCTCGCGCAAAAGAAGAATTAATCCTGGCGGGCAATGTTCCAACCGAGCTTCAAAGCGCATTGGAGAACTCCCAACGCTACGGCAATCCGCTTGGTGAATCGCCCCGCAAGCGCGCCGACTGGGCCACAGGGATAGTTCCGGAGGTCAAAATATTGGGGAAAACCAGACAACCGGTGGATGTCTTGTGGTTCGTTGGCGATTATCCTTCCTACCACCCTCGTGTTCAATTAATCACGAAGGCTTTGACCAAGATCCTCAATGCTCTGGGGATTGATTTTGGAATCCTGGGGCCTGAGGAGTCCAGTGACGGCGACTCGCAGCGGCTGGCAGGTGAACGCGGCCTGTTCGAGATGCTGGCCGAGAAGAATGGGAAAGTGTTCAGCCGGTATGATTTCAAAGAGATCATCACCACAGACCCACATGCCTACAACGCAATCAAGAACGAGTATCCGGGGCTGGATATCTCCTATCCGGTCCGGCACTATACCGAATTTCTGGTTGAGCGGCTCGACCGGCTCAAGCCGTTGCTGAAACGTGAAGTGAAAGCCAAGCTTACCTACCACGATCCATGCTACCTGGGCCGTGCCAACGGGGTCTACGACCAACCGCGCGCATTGCTGGAGGCCATCCCCGGGGTGGAGCTGGTGGAAATGTCCCATAACCATATGAACAGCCTGTGCTGTGGGGGCGGAGGCGGCGGGATGTGGTTGGACGGATTCCAATGGGAAAAGTCCCATGTCCGATTGTCCGAGTGGCGCGTTAGCGAGGCAATCGCCAGCGGAGCCGAGATCCTGGCCGTAGCCTGTCCTTATGAAACACCTCGTTTCGAGGATGCCGCCAAGACCGTCCAGGGGGCCGGACAACTAAAAGTGAGGGACATCGCCGAACTTCTAGTAGAGGCGATGGGTATTTAGAGAGGTGAAAAATGAACATAATAATATTGGCTAAACTTGTACCCGACCTGGTAGAAGAGCTCACTATTGACCCAAGCGGCGTCGCTCTGGATATGGCCTGGCTGCGTCTGATCATCAACGAGTTCGATGATCACGCCATTGAGCAGGGTATTCTGCTCAAGGAACGCGGCGGCGGCCAGGTGACGGTCATAGCCCCTGATGTTGAAGGTGTGGACGATTTGCTCTTCACCGCGGCCGCCAAAGGCGCAGACCGGCTGATTAAGATCGCGGGAGATTTTGCAGGCGGGGTGAACAATCACGCCCTGGCACGTGCTTTCGCGGCTGTCGTCAAAGAACTTCAACCCGATTTGGTGCTTACCGGCGTACAAGCCAATAATGACCTCGACGGATCAGTAGGCCCACTGCTGGCCGGATGCCTGGAAATGCCCTACGTCGGTTACGTATCCGGCATCACGCTCAATGATGGGAAATCCAAAGCCCGTAAAGAGTATCCCGGTGGATTAATTGCCGAGATGGAAGTGGCGTTACCTGCTGTCATAGGTATCCAGGCGGCGGAGCAACCGCCGCGTTACATTGCCGTCAGTAAAGTACGCCAGATGATGAAGACCTCCGCGATCGAAGAACGCGCCGCCTCCGAGTTGGACCCCAGCGGTGGGGCGGCCATCAGTCGCATGTTCCAAGCTGAAGCCGGTCAGCGGGCGACAATGGTCACCGGCAATGCAGACGAGGTTGCCGCCAAACTCGTTGGCATTTTCAAAGAACTGGGCGTACTCTAAAAGGAGAAACCCTATGAATCAGGACATCTATGTAATCGTTGAGCATTTACGCGGGCAGGTGGCGGAGATTTCTTATGTAATGCTGGCGGGCGCACGTGAACTGGCCAAGGGTTCAGGCGGAAGCGTTGTCGCCGTGTTATTAGGCCATAACGCCCAGGGGTTGGCTGGAAATCCTTCGGCAGGCTCAGGACAGTGTCTGGCTGCCGATAAAGTGTTATCCCTTGAACACCCGGCGCTGGCCGAGTTCACGTCAGACGCTTATCAAAAGGCGCTGGCCGGCTTGATTGGCAAAGACCAGCCGCGGGTGGTAATATTTGGCAGCACATCCATCGGTACAGACATAGCCAGCACACTCTCGGTCCGGTTGGGATTACCGCTGGTGAGTTCCTGCCGCACTTTCAGTTCGGACGGAAAATTCGTCAGCCAAATCTGCGGCGGCAAGATCATGGCCGAGGGCGTCTTGCCTGGCCCGACCGCACTGGTAACAATGGTTCCCGGTGGATATAAAGCCGAACAGGGGCAGAGTACGCAGTCGCCTGCCGTAACCCAGGTCGAGGTCCCGGCATTGGAGTCTCTACGAGTCACCCTGGCCAGTTATATCGAGCCGGAGGCTGGCGATGTGGATATCGCCAAAGAACCGATCCTGGTCTCGGTTGGTCGCGGCATCCAAAACCAGGATAATATCCAGCTTGCCGAAGATCTGGCCCAGGCGCTGGGCGGCGTGGTGTGCGGCACGCGGCCGGTTATTGACCAGGACTGGCTGGCAACCTCTCGTCTGGTCGGTAAGTCGGGCAAGCACGTCAAACCCAAGATTTACCTGGCGCTGGGCATCAGTGGTGCCCCCGAACATGCAGAGGCGATCACCGATAGCGGTGCGATTATCGCCATTAACACTGACCCGGCTGCGCCTATTTTCAACATCGCCAAATACGGCGCAGAGATGGATATCTTTGACTTGATCGAAGTACTGACTGCCCAGGTCAAAGCAGCCAAGGGCGGATAGCTTGGACAAAAAAAGGAGCTTTCATCATGCCGGAGCGAATTGATTATTGGGGCATTCCTACCACCTGGGGCTCGCCAGCGCTCTACGTGTATTTCTTCATGGCTCTGGCCTGCATACTCCTGGCCGTCCGTTTCTACCAGCGCGCCAGGTTATGGTGGCGCGTGGGTCGCCAAGAGGTCCGCTGGGACCGTCTTCATGTCCGGCTGGGTCGGGTGATTAAATATGCAATCGTTCAGGAAAAGGTACTAAGCCAGAAATATCCGGGCATCATGCACCTTGGCCTTGCCTGGGGCTTCTTCATGTTCTTTCTGGGCACTGCGCTGGCGACCATTAATTCTCACTTCATCAAGATTCTTCAGGGCAACACTTACCTGATCTACAAGTTTGTCCTAGATACCTTCACCGTTTTCTTCCTGATCGGCGCGGCGATGGCAGCCTACCGGCGCTTCATCCAACGCCCGCGCCGGTTGACCCTCAAGCCCGGATTCGTCTGGTCGTTGGTGCTGGTTGTCGTCATCGTATTGGGCGGATTGCTCACCGAGTCGCTGCGCTTGGCCGTAGAAAGACCCGAATGGGCGATTTGGTCGCCGGCTGGCTGGCTGGTGGCGCAGGCCTGGATTGCCACAGGCGCTTCAGATGCAACACTCACGAACTGGCACCTGGGGATCTGGATCTTCCACCTACTCACCGTCGGCCTGATGCTCGCCACGCTGCCAGTTGGAACATTGTTGCATATCTTGACTGGTCCGCTCAACGTATTCTTCTCAAAGCTGGACCGTCCAACTGGTCGCCTCGCCCCTATCCCCGAGACGGCGAAGCACGAGCCGATCTACGCCAGCACATTGAATGGCTTGACCTGGAAACAGTTGCTCGACGGTGACGCCTGCACCGAATGCGGGCGTTGCCAGGACGCCTGTCCGGCCTTCACCGCCGGTACTCCCCTCTCCCCCAAGCAAGTGATCCTGAGCATCCGCGATGCGCTGCGTCAGGATGGGTCGACTCTGGTTGGCGGTAATGGGCAATCCTCCATCCTGGTTGGCAAGAGAATCAAGGACGAAATTTTATGGTCGTGTACCACTTGCGGCGCTTGCGTCCGCGAGTGCCCGGTGCTGATTGAACACGTGGATGCCATCGTGGACATGCGCCGTTACTTGGTTATCGAGGGGCGGATGGACGCCGAACTCCAGGGCGCGCTGGAGAACCTCGGCCGCTACGGCAACTCGTTCGGCCAGTCTGAACGAATGCGCGCCCGCTGGACGCAGCCGATCCAGCCTCCCATCAAAGATGCCCGGCGGGAGCCGGTGGAATACCTGTGGTTTGTGGGCGATTATGCTTCTTATAGTCCCACATTAACCGATATTACCATCAAGACGGCGGAAGTGTTCCGTAAAACCGGGCTGGATATTGGCATTCTTTACGACGCCGAGCGGAATGCCGGAAACGATGTGCGCCGCGTTGGAGAAGAAGGCTTGTTCGAGATGCTGGCCGAGAAGAACGCTGCTGCGTTGAGCAAATGCACTTACCAGGTGATCGTCACCACCGACCCGCACACTTACAACACTCTCAAAAACGAATACCCGGCGAACGGAGACGAACGCCGCCCGGTATTGCACTATGCCGAACTGCTCGACCAGTTGATCACCGCTGGGAAACTAAAGTTCAGCAAGAAACTGGGCTACAAAGTCACCTACCACGACCCATGTTACCTGGGCCGTTACAACGGCGTGTACGACGCGCCGCGCCGCATCATCCAAGCCACCGGCTGCGAACTGGTCGAGATGCCGCGCCACGGTGACCGGTCTTTCTGCTGCGGCGCGGGCGGCGGGCGCATCTGGATGACTGAAGGCGAAATCCAGGAACGGCCCAGCGAATCCCGTATTCGCGAGGCGGTAAAACTGGACGACGTGACGACTTTCGTTGTTGCCTGTCCCAAGGATGTCACCATGTTCCGTGACGCCGTGAAAACCACCGGCAACGAACAACGTCTCGAAGTCAAAGATCTGATTGAACTCGTTCACGCGGCGCTATAGTGATATGAAACAGGGAAGAGGAGAAGACCAGAAAATTACAGAGTGCTACGTATCGCTGGTTTATCGGTGAAAATGTAAAAAACATAAAAAAACGTTTCAAAGCCTTCAGCAAGAAACGCGCGCGTCGACCTGGTTCGGCCAGCAGAAAAGGCTTACGGATGCCGATTGCCAGCAGACTCGCCTTTAATTTTATATTGATCATCCTTTTAATCAGTATAATCTTCACCGGAGCGGGTATTCAACTGATTGGTAACCGCATCGTGACAGAAGCTCAAGAGAAGGTGAGTTATGATCTCAATGCTGCGTGAGAAATCTATGAAAGCAAGTCGAACCGTATTTACGCCGCCGTTCGATTAACGGCAAGCAGTTTTTTTATCGCAGACGCTTTGACAACCGGAGACATGGATGGAGTCGTCGAGGAACTGGTGAAAGTAAAGACAGAAGAAGGCCTCGATATATTTACCCTCACCGATGCTACGGGCAAAGTAATCATACGAGCCAATAACCTGGAAGCGTTTGGAGACAACCAAAATCACAATGAGTTGATAACCGCGGTCCTAAGTAGAAATGCGCCTGTGGCCGCCACGGTAATTGTGTCGGTTGCAGACTTACGCGTGGAATCTCCTCTCCTTGCTAAACAGGCCTTCTTTAAATTCATTGACACTCCTATGGCCAGGACCAGAGATGAGACAGAGGAAACGAATAGCATGGTGTTAGGAGCAGCAGCCCCGATATTTGACTTACAAGGTCATTTAATCGTCCAAAAAGACCCCGACCTGGCTGAGCATATCAATTACGCTCTGGAAGTGGATAACCTGCATGTCACTGGAACATCAAAGGTACGGCACCTCATCGAAGTTTTCATCAACGATGTAGGATTAGAGGAAATTAAAAGCAAAGTCTCGAATCCATTGAAGGGTCTCCGCGTCGCCCCCTATTACGGATGTCAAATCCTGCGACCCCGGAAGGACCACGAAGACGTTGAGAATCCTCAATATTTCGAAGACCTGTTGTCAACGATCGGAGCGGAACCGATAGAATATAGCTCGAAAGCCCGCTGTTGCGGTGGCTCCTTGATCATTACAAACCGGAAAGCCGCACTAGATATGGTACGTATCCTGCTACAGGATGCTATTAATCATAATGCTGACGTGATCGCGACCACCTGCCCAATGTGCAATGTCAATCTGGAAGTGTACCAGGATCAGGTCAACCGGGAGTTCGGCACTCAGTTCTCCATCCCTGTGATGTATTTCACGCAATTGATGGGATTGGCCATGGGTATCGCTCCGAGACGCCTGGGAATTAGGAAAAGGCTGGTTTTCGGTGCATCCCTGCCGGCCCTTGCACAGAGTGTAGAATCTAAATAAAGAGAATTCAGGTTTTCCTGTACGCAATATACAATTACGCAATACGAAACAGGAGAGAAAACTATGACCGAAAGAATTGGTGTATACGTCTGTCACTGCGGTACAAACATTGCCGGTATTGTTGACGTTGCCGCCGTCAGTAAATGGGCCGGCGAGAAGCTTGCCGATCAAGGCGTGGTTATCTCACGTGACTATAAGTTCATGTGCTCCAGTCTGGGCCAGGAATTAATCCAAAAAGACATCAAGGAACAAAAACTAACGCGAGTGGTGGTGGCAGCTTGTTCACCCCACCTGCACGAAAGGACCTTCCGCAACGCCTGCAAAGGCGCCGGGATGAACCCATACCTGTGTGAACTGGTCTCCATCCGCGAGCAGGATTCGTGGGTGCACACTGATAAAATCGCTGCCACCGAGAAGGCCAAGGCTATCACCTCCGGCGGCGTAGCGCGCGTGGTGCATCACGAAGCGCTCGAACCTTTACGTGTACCCATCCACCCTGACACACTGGTTGTCGGTGGCGGCATCGCCGGTATCCAGGCTGCCCTCGAAATCGCTGACGCTGGATTTCATGTCTATCTGGTGGAACGCGAACCGTCCATCGGTGGACACATGGCCCAGTTCGACAAGACCTTCCCCACCCTGGACTGCTCGGCCTGCATCCTGACACCCAAAATGGTGGATGTCGGCAACCATCCCAATATCACCTTGCTGACCTGGTCCGAGGTCCAGAAAGTGGACGGCTATGTCGGCAACTTTGCCGTCACGATCAAGAAGAAACCTCGCTACATCAAGACCGAAGACTGCACCGGTTGCGGCATCTGCTGGGAAAAATGTCCGAAGAAGGTCGTTGATGATGTCTTCGAGGCCGGTATGGGTAACCGCAAAGCCGTGTATGTGCCTTTCCCGCAAGCCGTGCCCAAGTACCCGGTCATTGACGATGTGAACTGCACCTATTTCATCAAAGGCACCTGCAAGGCCTGCGAGAAATTCTGTCCAACCAACGCGATTGACTTCAACCAGAAAGCTGAGGAGATTACCGTCGAAGTTGGTAATATCATCCTGACCACCGGGTATGATCTGTTCGATGCCCGGCGCATCCCTCAGTATGGCTATGGTCGGTTGGCGAACGTTTTCACCAGTCTCGAATTCGAGCGCATTTGCAATGCAGCCGGCCCGACAGGCGGCAACATTGTCCTGCGGGATGGCAAGACCACGCCCAAGACGGTTGGGATTGTCCATTGCGTAGGCTCGCGCGATAAGAACTACAATGCCTATTGTTCAGCCATTTGTTGTATGCAAAGCCTGAAGTTTGCCCACCTGGTACGCGAACGGACCGGCGCAGAAGTATACAATTTCTATATTGATATTCGCACCCCGAGCAAGGGCTACGAAGAGTTCTATCTGCGCTTGCTTGAGGAAGGGACGCGTTTCGTGCGCGGCAAGGTAGCCGAAGTAACCAATACCGCCAGAGTACCTGAGGAAGACGGTAAATTGATCATCCAGGTCGAGGATACGCTCATTGGCGAACAGCGGCGTATCCCCGTGGATATGGTCATTCTCTCATCCGGGATGCAAGCACGCCACGACTCCAAAGATGTTGCTAAATTGTTCGGCATCTCCTGCAGCGCCGATAACTGGTATATCGAAAGACATCCAAAACTTGACCCGGTCGCGACCATGACCGATGGCATCTATATCGCCGGCTGCGTCCAAGGTCCGAAAGACATCCCAGCCAGCGTGATGCAAGGGGCAGCTGCAGCAGCACGCGTCCTGGGCAAGATCCAGCAGAGGGAAATTTCTCTTGAACCGGTGCGCGCTACCGTCAACGAGGAACAGTGTTCCGGCTGCCGCATCTGTAATAACTTGTGCCCGTTCAATGCCATTCTCTTCCATGAAGACAAAATGGTATCTGAAGTCAACCCGGCTCTCTGCCAGGGTTGCGGCACCTGCGTGGCAGGCTGCCCGGCTGGCGCCATCAGCGGCACGGGTTTCAGTGATGAGCAAATCCTGTCGCAGATTAACGGCCTGCTCCTGCTGAACATTTCACACGCAGCGGTACCTGTAGAATAATTAGGAGAATGAGACATGACCGAAGAAACCAAACCCTTCGAACCCGTCATCATCGGCTTCACTTGTAACTGGTGCAGTTACCGCGCTGCCGATATGGCAGGCACCGCCCGCATGAAATACGCCCCCAATGTCCGCCTGATCCGGCTGATGTGTTCGGGACGCCTGGATCCTACCTTTGTCCTCAAAGCCTTCACCGGCGGCGCAGACGCGGTACTGGTTTCCGGATGCCATCCAGGCGATTGCCATTACGTCGAACAAAACTATAAAGCCCTGCGCCGCTACCATCTGATGAAGCGCGTGCTAGTCCAGATGGGCATCGAACCCGGACGCCTGAAACTGCTGTGGGCCAGCGCCGCCGAAGGCGCCATCTTCGCTGCCGAGATTAATAAATTCGTCGAGGAAGTACGCGCCCTTGGTCCGCTCAACTGGTCGCAGCCAGGGGAGCAAGTCAGTACACCCATCATGGAGGAGGTACAAGCATGAGCGCCAAACCCAAATTCGCCATGTACTGGGCTGCCTCCTGCGGTGGCTGCGAAATTGCCGTCCTGAACATCCACGAGAAAATCCTGGATGTGGACGCCGCCTTTGACGTGGTCTTCTGGCCGGTCGCCATGGACGCCAAGTATAAGGACGTGGAAGCCATGCAGGACGGCGAAATCACGCTATGCCTGTTCAACGGCGGGATGCGCAACGACGAGAACGAACACATCGCCAGGCTGCTGCGCCGCAAATCCAAGATTATGGTCTCCTTTGGCTCCTGCGCCTGTGAAGGCTGTATCCCCGGACTTGCCAATTTTAGCTCCATCACGGACATGGTGGACACCGCTTTTTCGACCATTACCACCGACAACCCGGACAACATCCGCCCGCAGAGCAGTTATGCCATGCCCGAAGGCATTATTACCATCCCGACCCTCAACCCGGTTCTGAAAACCCTGGACCAGGTGGTGGAGGTGGATTACTACATGCCCGGCTGCCCGCCCGAATCGCACCAGATCGCGGCGGTTGTGGACCTGGTGATTGCCGCCCTGAACGGCAAGGCCCAACTACCCCCCAAGGGCGCCACCATCGGCGCCGGGAACTCCACCGTCTGCGATGAGTGCCCGCGCAAGCGCAACGTCAAGGCCATCAAAGAATTTGGCCGCATTCAATTCATCCACGCTGACCCGGAACTGTGCCTGCTCGAACAGGGCATCCCCTGCAATGGCCCGGCCACCCGCAGTGGCTGCAACGCCCGCTGCCCGTCCGTCGGAGCGCAGTGCATCGGCTGCTACGGTCCCGCCGAAGGTGTGGTGGACTATGGCGCACGCCTGATCTCCGCCTTCGCCTCGGTGATTGACAGCAACAAGCCGGAAGAAATTGATAAAATTCTGGATGGCCTGGTAGACCCCGCCGGGCAATTCTATCGGTTCAACCTGGCTGGCTCCCTGTTGCGCTCCAGCAAATCCGCGCAGAAAGGATAATGAAACATGCAACGGATTACCATTGATCCCATCACCCGGCTGGAAGGCCACGGCAAAATTGAAATCTTCCTGAACGATGAAGGCAACGTCGCCAATACCTACTTCCAGATCCCGGAACTGCGCGGTTTCGAGCGTTTCTGCGTCGGTCGCCCGGTGGAGGAAATGCCCCTGCTGACCAACCGCATCTGCGGCGTCTGCCCGGAGGCGCACCACATGGCCGGCGCCAAGGCCGCCGACGCCGTCTACGACGTCGACCCGCCGCGCACGGCCAAGCTGCTACGCGAGCTGCTCTACATGGCCTTCTTTTGCACCGACCACACCACCCACTTCTACGCCCTGGGCGGCCCGGACTTCATCATGGGTCCGGACGCTCCGGTTGCCGAACGCAATATCCTGGGTGTCATCCACAAGGTCGGGCTGGAAATTGGCGGCAAAGTCATCCAGATGCGCAAGTACGGCCACGAGGTGGTCGAGATGATCGGTGGGCGCAAAGTCCATCCTTGCACCTCCATCCCCGGCGGCCTGACCAAGGGCATCACCGAGGAACAGTGCGCCGAAATCGAAAAGATGGGGCGCTGGGCAGTCGAGTTCGGCCAATTCAGCCTGCAACTCTTCAACGACATTGTCCTGGGCAACAAAGCGTACGTGGACTTGATTCTGGGTGACATCTACACCCACAAGACCTATTACATGGGCCTGATGGACGAGAACAACAAGGTCAACTTCTACGATGGCAAGGTGCGCGTGGTCGGCCCGGATGGCAAGGAATACGTCAAGTACGAGCCGAAGGACTACGCCGCCAACATCGCCGAGCATGTCGAGCCCTGGACGTACCTGAAGTTCCCCTACCTGAAGAACGTCGGTTGGAAAGGTTTCGTGGATGGACCCGATTCCGGCGTCTACATGGCCACCCCGCTCTCCCGCCTCAACGCCGCGGATGGCATGGCTACACCGCTGGCGCAAGAGGAGTACGACAAGTTCTACAAGACTCTGGGCGGCAAGCCGGTGCATCAGCGCCTGGCCATCCACTGGGCGCGCCTGATCGAACTGCTCTACGCCGCCGAACGCTGGGTGGAACTGGCCACCGACCCGGAGATCACCTCGCCGAACTTCCATACCATCCCGACCGAGAAACCGACCGAGGGCGTGGGCATCGTCGAGGCCCCGCGCGGTACCCTGACGCACCACTACTGGACCGACGAGCGCGGTGTGGTCACCAAGGTTAACCTGGTGGTCGGCACGACCAACAACTACGCCCCGATCACCATGTCGATCAAGAAAGCCGCCGCCAGCCTGATCAAGAAAGGCAACGTCAACCAGGGCCTGCTGAACATGGTCGAGATGGCCTTCCGGGCTTACGACCCGTGCTTCGGCTGCGCCACCCACTCCCTGCCCGGCCAAATGCCGCTGGAAGTCACAGTCCGCAAGGCGAACGGCGAAATCCTGGATGTGCTGAGGCAGTTTGTTGATTAGTCTCATAGTCGGATAGTCGTCAGTCGGATAGTCTACGACCTGACTATTGGACGATGAGACTATCCGACTTTTATCTATTATGAAAACCCTGGTCATCGGACTCGGCAATCCCATTTTAGGCGACGACGGCGTCGGCTGGCGCGTGGCGGAAGAAGTCGCCAATAGGCTTCCCTCACCCCCATCCCCTCTCCCTGCCCCCTTCGGGGGTGCTTCCCCTTCGGGGACGATGTCGCGAGGAGAGGGGCGCAGGGGTGAGGGAGAGGTCGAGGTGGACTGCGCCTCCCTGGGTGGACTGAGCCTGATGGAACGGTTGACCGGTTACGAACGAGTCATCCTGGTGGATGCCATCTTCACCGGTACGAAACCGGTCGGGACCGTCAGCCAGTTCATCTTGAGCGACATTCCAGACTTGACTGCCGGTCACTCCGCCTCCGCCCACGACACCTCTCTACGCAACGCCCTCAACGTGGGCCGCAGCATGGGCATGCCTCTGCCAAAGTACGAAAACGTGTTCATCGTGTCTATCGAAGCCGAGCACGTTTATGATTTCTCGGAACATTTATCCCTGCCAGTGGAGGCTGCGGTCTCTCAGGCCGTCAAAACCGTGCTAGAATTGCTATACCAAAAATAAGGAGAATAAGACATGGTTTCCCCTGAACTTTTACGCCGTTATCCTTTTTTTGCTTTGCTCAACGATGAACAGATCAAGGCAATCGCGCTGATCGCCGAGGAAAAGAGCTATCCCAAAGGCACCTTGCTAGTCAAGGAAAATACCAACGCGACCCTGCTGGCACTGCTGCTAGAAGGGGATATTGATTTGATTTTCAGCGGTGGCGGAGAGGGTGCCATCGTCAACGCCTTGGTGGGATCCATTGCCCCGGGGGAGGCTTATGGCGTCTCGTCGTTGATCGAACCGTATAAATATACTGCCACGGCCAGGGCGACCATGCCAGTCAAGGTAATCGAGATTGAAGGGACCGCCCTGCGTGCCCTGGTGGAAGTCGATCGGAACATGGGCTATGTCATGATGCGCAATGTTGCCATTGCAGTCCTCGAACGCCTGCGGTATACGCAGGTGGAACTGGCAGCTGCCCGGGCATAGGCATTTGAGCGGGTCAAACAAGACCCGGCTCGTTTTTCCTGCGATCAAGATGGCGGTTTACTGTTTGTGCTACTCAACGACGATCAGAAGCGTATACAAATTGAAAAGGTCATTTCCAACCATTTACTGCTTCTTGCATAAATGAGTCCACTGCAAAATGGTCTTTAAACACAAAGGACACAACGTACACAAAGGTTTGAAGATGAAGGTTTTTCCTTCGTGTCCCTTCGTGGCCTTTGTGTTTAGGTGGTTTTTGCAGTGCAGTCATAAATATCTGAATTTGTTTCTATCGAATTGTTCTTAGATTTCGGGATTTTGGTTCAAATATTTACGCAGTACTCTGTAGGAGGCTGAAATGAACGAGACACCCGTCCCACCCGTTCCCCAAAAGGGGAACCACGCTGTCGCGATCACAGCGATTATCGCCACCGCTTTTGTCCTGATCGCCTGCATCGCTGGCTGTTCGATACCCTTGATCATCGCCGCCCTCAATCTCCACTAAAGCCACAGCGAAAAAAGAGACACCCCGAATTTTCTTCGGGGTGTTTGCATTTTGCAATCAGCCTGCTTTAGCTTTCGCCGGTCATGATGAACATAGGCTTCATCTCGAAGCTCTCGTACTTCGGGCGAAGCCGGTCGGTGTTGTAGAACTGTTTCACATCTACGAATTTCTTGGTCGCGGTAATAACATCCAATGGGACGTTGTCGTAGCGGCCATTTTTGAGCACTACCAGCCGCCCGTGGATACCCTTCAGGAGCAAGTCGAGGGCCAGGTTGCCAAAGGCCATCGGGACGACCGAGTCGATGGCGTCCGGGTCGCCGCCGCGTACCATATAGCCGAGTTTCTGGTTGATGATATTGATCGTCACACCGTTGTTGTATTGAGCCGTGTGCTTTTGGAGTTCTTCCGAGAGCAGGTCGCCGATGCCACCCAATTTCGCATGCCCGAACGCATCGGTGGAACGGTCCTGGAAAATCATTTCTCCGCCTTCGAACATGGCGCCTTCCGAGACCAGCACAATGGCATATTTACTGGGGTTGCGATTACGGTCATAGACCAGCAACTCGGTCAGGCGGTCAATATTGAACTTCCATTCCGGGATTACGCAGCGGTTAGCCGCCCCGGCCATGGTCGGCAGCATGGCGGTGAAACCCGCATAGCGTCCGAAAACTTCAAGGACCATCAAGCGTTCATGTGAACCGGCACTCGTACGCAGGCTGTTCGTCAGTGAGATGGTACGGGTGACGCAGGTACTGAAGCCGATGCAATAATCGGTTCCCGGTACGTCATTGTCCATCGTCTTGGGAATGGCAATCACCTTCAACCCTTCCTGGTAAAGGCGGACACCGTAGCTCAGGGTATCATCGCCGCCAATTGGAACCAGGTAATCTACCCCCAACCAGTCGAGGTTCTTCACCACTTCGGGAGTCAGGTCGTTTACGTCGGCATTGTACTTTTCCCTCAAATGGACCGGAACATCGTCTTTCTTCATGCTGCTCGGCTTGGTGCGCGAGGTGTGCAGGAACGTCCCACCGGTCCGTCCGGCCCGGTTGACAATTTCTTCCGTCAGTACCTGGTAGTTATTGCTGTTATCCGCATCCTTCTCGCGAATAATCTCTGTTACCCCCGCCCAGCCCCGGCGAAGACCAATCACCTGATAGCCTTCGCGCAAGGCGCGGAAGGTAACGGCGCGGATGGCCGGGTTCAGCCCCGGTACGTCACCGCCGCCGGTGAGGATAGCGATGACCCCTGGTTTCTTCTTTGACGACATACTTTTGCCTCCTTGGCATAATAATAGCAATTGATCGGCAATTATAATCCTCGCGAGTATAATTACCAAGAAATTCCAAGAGTGAATGCGAGGGAGCCATGCCCCTGAATAACGCCGGTCCATTTCTTACCGATCCGAAAGGTCAAGAACACAGACTGCCACCGCAGACTGCTACCGTTGGTCGCGCGGTTGAATGTGATGTCGTCATTGCCAGCAAGAGTGTTTCGCGTGAACACACCCGCCTCCGCCGGGAGGGACGACGCTGGTTCGTGGAGGATCTGGGCTCTACGAACGGGACCTACCTCAACGGCGAACGGGTCATCAACAGCCTGGCATTATTGGATGGGGATAGCCTCAAGGTCGGCGACGTGACGTTCGTATTCCACGATCCCGATACGACCACGCGCGAAAACCCCGTCCCAGACCTGGAGGTGGATACTACTGCCGGGGTGATCCGCGTCAATCGCAAGGCAGTGGCGCTTTCGCCCAAGGAGTATCTGCTACTGGCCTTTCTGTACGAACGCCGCGGACAGGTCTGCTCGAAGGACGACATCGGTCACGCCGTCTGGCCAGAGTATGAAGGTGGCGGCATCTTCGATTACCAGATCGAAAACCTGGTGCGGCGTCTGCGCACGCGCATCGAAGTGGATCCGGCCAACCCGCAGTTATTGTTCACTGTGCGAGGGTTGGGGTACAAGTTGATGGTAGCATAAGCCTTGCGGAGGTTTCGACACTTCAGCATTGCCTCAGGGTAAGCCTTTGCAAGGTCGTTTTCTTTCCTTTTTGACGCCTACCTCATCGTCAGCCAATAGCTCAATGTTAGCCAGTGGATAGGTTGATTCCGGCCACCTCAGGTATCATCTGCACCGGATGAGACCTATGGCCGCAAAAATTTTTAAATCTTCCAAGATAAAGACCGAAATGGCCCCCCTATCTCTCGAAGGACATACTCTCGGCAAATACCGCATCCTCGAGCCATTGGGACGAGGCGGGATGGCGCAAGTTTTCAAAGCTTACCACCCGCAACTCGATCGTTACGTGGCGGTCAAGATCCTGCGCTCCGACCTGGTGGAAGAGGAAGAGTTCCTGGCTCGCTTCCGCCGCGAGGCACGCGCCGTGGCGGCTTTGCGGCATCCCAACATCGTCCAAATCTACGATTTCGACGTGCAGCATGATCTGTATTACATGGTCATGGAGTTGCTCGAGGGCAATACCCTCAAAGCTTACCTGAACACGCTGCGCGTGCACGCCGAGCGCCTGCCACTCGGTGAAATGGTGCGTATCTTCGGTGATGTGCTGGCTGGGCTGGCTTATGCTCATGGGGAAGGCGTCATCCACCGTGACCTGAAACCGGCCAATATCATGCTGACCAAACGCGGCCAGGCGGTGCTGACCGACTTCGGCATCGCCCAGATCGTCGGCGGGACGCAGTACACGGTCTCCGGCGCGCTGATGGGAACGCTCAACTACATGGCTCCCGAACAGGGTCTGGATGGCCACTGCGACGCCCGCAGCGACATCTATTCGTTGGGCATCGCCTATTACGAAGCCCTGACCGGCAGCGTCCCCTTCGACGCCGATACGCCATTGGCTATTTTGATGAAACACATCAACGATCCGCTGCCCCTGCCACGCAAGCTGGACCCGTCTATCCCGGAGTCGTTCGAGCGCGTGGCGCTCAAAGCCCTGTCCAAGCGAGCGGAAGACCGCTTCCAGAGCGCCAGTGAGATGGCCGAGATGATATCCGGTGCGGCGCAGGAAGCCGGGGTCGAGGTCCCGGGGACGATCACGCTCCTGCAGACGGTAGCCATCCCCTCGGTCCAGCCCGCAGCGGTGGCCGTGTTCTCCGGCCGGGCGCGCCAGCAAATCCCCGATGCAGGTTTCGCCTCTGGCGATACGGACATCACGTTTGGCAAAAAGCCCCAGACCGGATTGACTGGAATCACCAACAAGGTCAAGGCCCTGTTCACGCCTCCAGTTGAGGTGGGCGAGGTACGCCCCAAGCACGTGACTGCGGCGACCCTCTATTCGGTCGGCGGGATCGTCCTCGTCAACATGATCTTGCTCTGGCTCAGCGGGATCTTCGGATGGAAGGTCTTCGGGCATGGCTGGCCGATGGAGATCGTGGCGGTCGGCGTGCTGCTGGCAGCCTTGATGGCAGCCCTGGCGACGCCCTGGCTGCTGATCCCGGCCGGGATCGTGATGGGGAACGGCTTCTTGCTCTCCTACTACGCCCTGACCGGCTGGTGGCGCCATTGGACTTTTCTCTGGCCGCTCGAGCCGCTCCTGGTCGCCATCTCGATTGTTGCCCCGTTCCTGCTGGTACGACAGGGGAAGCGCGGCGGCTGGTTGGCCCGGCGCATCGGTATCGTTCTGATCGGTCTGGCAGTAATCATCTTTATTTTTTCGTTGTTCATCGGGATCATTATTCCAGCCTAAATCGCAACCGATGACAATCCAGGCTTTATCCTGCACTGGCTGCGCCGAAAGCGCGCAAAGCAAAGGCTGCCAGGTTTATTCGACGCGGCAAAATTCAAACCAAGAACCACAAAGGAGGTTCAAATGCAAAAGAAAGCTTCTCTACTCATCGGTGTGACCATGATCGCATTGGGGGTGCTGGCCCTGGCCGGTAACCTGCTGATCCGGGCGGTCGGCGACGGATTCCTGCTCGGTTTCCGCGCCTGGCCAATCTTCGTGGTGGGCGCCGGGTTGTTGTTCTGCCTGCCCCCCTTCATCTTCCCCAGGCAGCGCGGCTTGAGCGGACTGTTCATTCCCGGCATCCCAACCTTGACGACCGGGATGCTGCTGTTCATCGCCAGCGTAACCGGCTATTGGTCCATCTGGGCAACCCTGTGGCCGCTGGAAGTGCTCAGTGTGGCGCTCGGCTTCGTCCTGATGGCGATCTTCTTGAAGGTGCCCTGGTTGATGATCCCGGCTTCCATCGTTGGCCTGACCGGCCTGGTACTGCAATTCTGCGCTGCCACCGGCTGGTGGAGTTCGTGGGCCGTGTTGTGGACGGTGGAACCGCTCGCCGTGGGTTTGCCGCTGCTCATCATTGGGATCGTCAAGAAGATCGAAGGCGTAAAACTGGCCGGCATCATCCTGTGCGGTCTGGCCGGGCTGGCTTTCGCCGCCATGTCCACCATCCTGGTAACGTCGCTGTGGATCACGCGCATTATCGGCCCTGTGCTGGTGCTGGGATTGGGCGTTGCCCTGGTGGTGCTGGCCCTGCTGAAGCGTTCGCCTGAAAAGGTGGAGCCGCCGGCCGAGGATCAGGCTGCCTGAGTCTTGCCCGAGGCCGTTTGTAGTGACGACTTTCGCAGAAGGTCTTGTGGGCCGCCGCTCATTGCACTCATTGCAACGGAAGCCGTCACTACCCGTAAGTAATGTCAATTATGGATAAGGTCTAAGCAAACAAAACCACCCAAAGATTGTCACCCTGAGCGTAGCGAAGGGTCTCCCGGCCTGCGAGGGGATTGCTTCGCCACCTTCGGTGGCTCGCAACGACATAATCTATTTTTTGATTATCCATAACTGACGTTACACTTAAGTTGAATAGAATAAATCAAAAAGGAAAAAATCATGAACAAACGCATTTATATTCCCACCACCATCTTGCTCATTGCCCTGCTCGTCTCCGGCTGCGGGTTCCAGATCGTGACCGGCTCCGGCAAGGTTGTGACGGAAACACGCGACGTCAGCAATTTCTCCCGCATTACGCTGGCCGGGATTGGGGATGTCTATGTGACGCAAGGTGAGGACGTTTCGGTGCGCATCGAAGCCGAAGATAACCTGATCCCCTACTTCGAGACCGCCGTCCAGGGTGACACGCTGACCATCGGCATCAAGAATGAGTATATGGGTGTCAGTCTTCACCCGCTCAAGCCGGTCAAATTCTACGTGACCACGCCGAAGATCGAGGCCGTCAAGCTGGCCGGGTCTGGTAACATCATCGCCGGCGACGTTCAAACGGCCGGTTTCGACATCTCCCTGCTCGGGTCGGGCAACATCTCGAACGGGAAGCTGACCGCCACGAACGTTGACGTCAAACTGGCCGGTTCGGGCAATATCACCCTCGGCACAGTATTGGCTGCTGAAGTCGCTACGAGCATTGCGGGATCGGGCAACATCCGGCTGGAGGCGCTGACGGCTGATAAAGTCTCCTCGACCATTTCAGGCTCCGGCGATATTACGATGGGCGGTGAAGCCAGCGAGCAGCACATCGAAATCCTCGGTTCCGGCGATTACTTGGCCAGTGGCTTGAAAAGTGAAAATGCCACCGTGCGTGTCACCGGTTCTGGAAACGGCCAGGTTTTGGCCGCCGGTATTTTGAACGTGACCATCCTCGGCAGCGGCGACGTGGTTTATTCTGGAAGCCCGCGCGTGAACGTGAGTGTTAGCGGCTCCGGGAAAGTCAACCAGGCCAGCCAGCCGTAAGATTTCCACTGCTCCTTGCATATTGCTGCGCAGCACACAGTAAATTTCTGAACTGAAACGGCCAAAAAGCAGGGAGAAAACGACGATTTGGGTTCAAATATTTACGCAGTACTCTGTAATAAAGAAAACGGTCCGAGGGAAAACCTCTGGACCGTTTTTTCATTGGAACTCTTGCAAAAGTTCGAGGCACAGTTATTTTCGGGAGTGGCTAAATTTGTGGGTAAAGCCCGAAACCGCCTGTCATTCTGAGCCGCGAAGCGGCGAAGAATCTCGAAATTTTCAGCAATAACCAGAGATTCTTCGCTCCCTACGGTCGCTCAGAATGACAGTGCAAGAACAGTAACCCACTTAATTCGCCACTCTCGTATTTTCATCATGCACTGAACCTTATGCAAGAGGTCTATTAATCCGCGGCTGCCTGGACCCTGAGCCGGCGTCCGGCGAAAAATCCCTCCAGCCAAAAAATAGCCAGCGCCACCCAGACGAGGCTGAAGCCGATGAGATGAGCGTGGTCAAACGGCTCCTTATAGATCAGCACGCCGATCAGGAATTGCAGGGTGGGGGCGATGTATTGCAGCACGCCCACCAGTGAGAGCGGGATGCGCTGCGCCGCCGAAGCGAACATCAACAACGGGACAGTCGTTATCAATCCCGCGCCGACCAGCAGCAGGTCCGTGACTGGGACGCTGTGCAGGAAAGCCCCCTGTCCCACCGTCTCCAGGTAGAACAGGAATCCCACCGCCGGCACGAACAGGAGGCCGGTCTCCAGCGTCAACCCATAAAGCGCACCGAGCGGGGCGGTCTTCTTGACCAGCCCGTAGATGCCGAAGGAGAAAGCCAGCGTCAGGGCGATCCAGGGCAGCGAGCCGTAGGCTAATGTCAGGTAGAGCACGCCGGCTGTGGCCAGCCCGATGGGAAGCCACTGCCACGGGCGCAGGCGTTCGCGCAGGAAAATCACGCCCATCAACACACTCAGCAGCGGATTGATGAAATAGCCCAGGCTGGTCTCGACGATAAACCCGGCGTTGACCGCCCAGACGTAGGTCAGCCAATTGATGCTGAGCAGCACGGCCGCGGCCAGGTAAATGAGCAGCACACGGCGGGGCTGAGCGGCGGAACGGAAGGATTTCCATTGACGGGTGACGAAAAGGACGCTGGCAAGCAAAACGAATGACCAGATGATGCGGTGGGAAATCAGTTGTATTGCCGGGAGCGTGTGCAGCCACTTCCAGTAAACCGGCAGCACCCCCCACGCCACGTACGCGCCGACCGCGTACCAGATGCCTTTGTTCATGCGACAAAGTCTCCTTCGACGATTAGTCAGCGTTCTCTTACGCTGGCAGACAAAGCGGGCGTCAGAGGACGCCCTACTAATCAATTTGGGATGAGATCTCCTTTGCGATGGGCAAGTATACCCCTCGGGAGCAGTTGGCGGTGGTTTTTCGCCGGGGGGAGTGGCAAATCGAGTGGGTTATTGCTACTCCCCTCCATTGCCATCACGTGATGCCTCAAAGCAAAATGTTACTATAGGGGTATCGTTGCCTCAAAGCGGAATGTTACCGTGAGATTTTCCAAAGTTTGGCTACTTTCGCATCGATCGTGGTTCTCAGTTGAACTGGATTAAG
>Ga0315284_10001938_pt1 | contig 29591 bp, 24 predicted proteins | sample YL17G09_16_MG_FD_203696 | JGI IMG/M metagenome (GOLD analysis project Ga0315284, IMG submission 203696) | Sediment microbial communities from Yellowstone Lake, YNP, Wyoming, USA - YL17G09_16 | ecosystem: Environmental > Aquatic > Freshwater > Lake > Sediment | place: USA: Wyoming | collected...
CGATTTTTTACCCCCCCCCCCCCCCCCCCCGTCAAGCAATGTCAGTCTTCTGTCAATAGTGTACCGACCATCCACTGAAGCCACCTTGATGGGGGGTAGCAAAGTGGGTCGACACGTCGGTCAGCAGCCGTTGGTTCCGCCGCGAAGCTGAGCCGATCGTGCAGCACCGTCCTGTCTTTGGGTGCCCCCGCGCGTGGCAGAGCCGCGCCGTTCCGGCCGACGTAGCGAAGCGGAGTCGGCCGGAACAACCAGTTCACCGGTGCCCCTTTGCGGTCCGGTGCAATGGCTTGTTGACCCGCGTGTCGGCGGCCTTTGGTCGAGTTGGCTTCGGTCTTGCTGGCTTGTTGCCTTCGTTCAGCGCTCTGCCCCTTGCAGTGAGCCGATATCTCTGCTTGCTGCTCTTGGGCTTGTCCGGGATCGTCATCTCCACATATCCGGCATTGAGCGCCGGGACGAGGTACGCCTCCCTGAAGTAGTCTTCGTGCCGAAGCCCCAGCACCTTCTGGATTTCTGTTCGTCTCATCTCTCCGTCCAGCACCAGTACCAATCGTGCGACTTCCCCGGCGACTACCCCGGTAACATCCCCGGTAGCGCCAGCCTGAGACTTACCGCCAACCGCCTCGAATGCTCGTTCCGGGCGACGTCGGATGGTAATCACGAACCCGTCTGTAAGACGGAACTCAGGCTCTTCCAAACCGGCGTTCCTGCAGAACGTGATCATGTCTCCGGTACCTGTCCCCAATCGCTCGATGTACTTCGTCAGATAGAGCGGTTCAGCCAGAAGTGGGTTTGCGGGCACGGAGCCGTGCGGTTGACGCAGATTCTCCAGCGTCAGCGAAGGGGGGAGCGTCCCCGGATTCCAGACTTCCAGTCTGTCTGAGAAGAGCATCACCTGAACACTGCCATTGCTTGTGTAGTCACGATGGGCAACTGCATTGACGATAGCCTCGCGGATCACCTCTGGGGGCATCTCGTACGCCACGGGTGCCTGTGGCCCGTGTTCTCGCGTGCCAACGGCCAGGTTGATCTTGGAAAGCACAAAATCCACCGCCTGATCAACAAGATCAAATGCCGTTCCCCCATAGACCTGATAGAATGGGATCGGCTTCTGGACCTCGACTCCATGGAAATGCGCGCACTTGACTTCAGAGGACTTGAGGAACCGCTGTGGAGCGGTGCCGAATAGCAGGATCGCGGCATTGGTGGGCCGGTTCGCCTTGACAAGATTCAGATGATTCAGAACGAGCCCAGGGGCAGAGTCTTCGGGCAACGGGAAGCCACGAGAGCGACGTGCAACGCCAACGAACTGGCGGATCTTCTCCGGCGACAAGTCGCCCATTGCCGCGTCCGGACAAGTATCCGCGTCAAACGGGACGATGCGCAACAATTCTTTCACCGAGAGATAGTCCACTAAACTCGCGTACACGGCAGCTATGAGTTCGTCGGAAGTGGTGAATCTGCGCCGAATCAGTTGCGCGCCAGCCAAATCTATCAACGCGCGCATCCGCGGGTCCCTATCAGTATCGCTGGAACCCTTGATGAAGATGAGGCGATGTTTGCCGAGTCGGCTCGCCTCGTCGAACTCGCGGTGTGTGGGTGAATGGCCACTACCGTCCGGGCGACCATACTCGGCGCCGAACAATCCGAGATAGATTTCGCTGTGCTGTACCTCGTCAATATAGACCGCATCAGCTCGGCGGTCAGTCGCGGGAATGCCCTCGAACAAGAAGACCTCGAAGAACCGACTGAGCAATGCATCGGCGTGGAGATACGCCTTCAGTGCCCGACGCTCCTCGACGAACTCCTTCTGAACGCTGCTGATGAATATGCGTTGCTTCATTGTTTGCTCCACTCAACCTTTGCCCGATGAAACCGACTGCGAGAGAAGCTACTGTTTGCCGCGGGCCGCGTGCGTCCCGATCGAGCAAACAGCCCGGGTTGCGTCGAGTTACCACGGCGACCAGTCCCAGTCACCGACGAATTCCTGCCCTCGCCAATCCTCCGTCGCGCTACCGTATGTCGTGGAAGGTCATCACAACTCGAGAACGCTCAGGAGAAGTACTCGCCCGCGTCAACAAACATGCAGTTCGTTGCGAACTCGTCCAAGGTTCTGTAGATCATCGTCTGCGGGTAACGGCGCGTTAACCTGCCTTTGCCGGACCTTTACCTGATAATAAATTCTACCCACAAGGTTTGTGAGGGATTCCGCGGTTGTTTGCGGGCCGGCAAAGGTCATGGTTGAACGCCTTGTTATGCACGGCTTTTGCGGGGCATTGTGGTCGCTTTGCATTCAGGATATGAATGGCAAAGACAAGACTTTACAAACAGTGCCTTGGCGGTGCCTAGTTCATAGCGCCAGGCCCCTGGTGACAGGGAGGCGCGAGCGAAGGCAATTGCTTTCAGCCTTCCTCTTGTGTATCGAACAGGTTCATTTGTTTTGAGCTAGCTCTCTTCAGTTGACTACTGCTTGTGATACTAGTTGGGTTGTTGAGAAATGGCTCGATTCCCTTTTCCTTTGCCTTCTGCCAATTGTTGAGAAGCACGTCGAAGAGCAGATAGCTCCAGTTATCCGACGCGTATCTCTCTGAGAATAGAGGTGACTTCAACTTCCTTCTGAATTGAGGCTCTCTCTCGACAGGGAAGAGCATTACTTTCTTGACATCTTTGTCAACATTTGAGCCCCTTTCGAGCGCACTTGTCATTGGCGTGGTGCATTCGACTTCGAAAAGAGTGGCAATCGAGTTGTCCTTTACCCACAGCAAATCAATGTCGTCAACGACGTCATAGTTTGTTATGTTCTTCAGCTTGTATACATTGCGGTAAGTCATGTATTCGCGAAGTTTGCCTGTCTTCTTGATGTAGAAAGGAGGGATTTCGTGCGTTTGCTCGTTCTTGCCTATATACACGCCGAAGCCCAGGGACAGCCCGACTTCCGCCAACAGAGCGATCATTGACGAATGTTCTCTTTCGGCACGACCCTTTTGAAACTGCGGCTTGATCAACCAAAAGCCATCCTTCATTGGCGTGGCATAGATTTCCAATGCGTCACGAATGCTTGTTTGGTCAGAAGTCAACGAATTGGGAAATGCGACACTGACGGCTTCCCATATGTCCGTGAAAGTAAGCTTCCCCAATTCCTGAAGTTTTGTGACCACGGTCCTCTCAACTCTTTCCGAAAGAGGAATACGTTCAAGGTGTGAAACCAGGTTCGGCTTCTTGAACCACCACATCTTTCCTTCGTTAATTCCGATTCTTGAGTCAATGAGAATGAACTCGGAATCGATGTGTTTTTCTAGTACCTCCTTGACGTCCAACCCCGTATTGAGCTCGGAGAAGAAACCCCGTTTTGCCAACTCCGGATCGACGGCGTTTATTATGATGGTGTATGGAGTCGGTTCCCCTCTCTCTGCAAGAATCTTGATAGCGGTGTCGATGACTATTTTTTCGAACCTCATTTCATCAATTGTATCGGGCGTTCTCGATCTCTCACCTGCGTTCGGCTTATGAAACCGCAAGTAGAAATCGCCTTGAGCCGAGCCGAATGGTTGGAGCAGCGATTTCGCCGAAGGGCGGGCAAGCTCTTGGTGATGGATCTTCTGCAACTCAAAACCCGACAATACGGCGGCCCTGATCGTGGCATTCCTGACTTTGAAGGTGGGATTGTGGAAGGTGACGGTCAGGTATGATTCCGGTCTTATCACACTATACATTCTCTGAAAGCTGTTTCGCAGTAGCGAATGATAAGTCTCAAAATCCTTATTCTGCCTCTCGTTGTGAATGACTTCATCAAGAGCAATATTCTCCAGATAGCCTCTGTCCTTTCCCAGCCAACTCACCCATAAATAGGAGAGTTCTCCATACTGAATTGAAGAATCATAGGGTGGATCGGTGAAAATGTAGTCGATGCAGCCGGAGTCTGCATATCGTTTTTCCATTTCGGCCATAAGATTTATGCAAGAGCCAGTGAATATGAAAGCATTTGCATCTCCCTCTATCACCTGACGCAAGTTGGCCGCGAATTTGACTTTATCGAAGTATGAATTTGATTCCTCCTTGGCTTTAATGAGCCCTTGGTGGCCGCAAATTGAGCTGTGAAATTTCGACCAAACGTTCTGTTCCATATACGGGCCAGAGGGATACCAGTAGCTGTGCTGGGTCCACGCTGAGCTGAAAGGAGTAAAGTGGCCAGCCTCAGAAATGGGGTTCATGCGCGAGCACAAATGAACCATGGATGTGAATGCGATCTTCATAAAATCGCGCATATCTCCCTTTGGTTCTTCATCAATCGCTTGCATCAGGATTGCCAAGGCATAGAGATTTCTTTTCGTAAAGAGTTCATCTAACGATTCATATTTCTCCTTCTTCATGAATGGCTTACCATTTGTGTGATAGAGCCGACTGGTCGGATACCATTCACGAATCTGATGACTCGCGATGCTCGCAAGAGTTGCCTTGTCGATTGCGACCAAATCAGTATTCTTGCGTCTTTCGTCCCCGCAAAAAGGGCACTTTTGGTATCGAATATCAAAACACTCATTCTGTTTCCAGATCGCGCAATCAAAAACGATCTCTCTCTTGCACGCCCTGCATTTTGTCAAGTACAGCTTGTTTATCTTCTCCTTGACCGAGTTCTCTATTCTTTCGAATGCTTCGCGTAGCCTCAATATGTTCAGAGGTTTTATGGTGAGACGGATCAATTCAGTGGCGAGAGGCGAGAGGTCGGAGACAACAGTTCTTCTTCCACTTTTCAGCGCTTCAATTGCCGTAATCCCGCTCCCGGCAAATGGGTCGAAGACTATGCCGTTTTCAGGACAATAGGTTTGGATGAACTGTCCCACAACATTCCATGTCTTTCTTGACCAATATTTATGAAAGTTGTACATGGACGTATGCGCAAGGGGAGGAATTTGTCGGTTTAGATGATGTTGATGAGAAATTGTGATTGTGGGTACTCTTGCGTCGAGTTCTTGCTTCTTCATCTCATTCTCCATCTAATTGACGAATGATGCGCCTTGTGATCTCGAAAATTGCAGCAATCTGCGTCGCCTTTCGGGGTCCAATTCCTTCTATCTTCATTAGGTCAGAGATCTTGGCGCCAGGGATTCTATCGATTGACCCAAACTGTGAAATCAAACGGGTTGCGATTTCCTCCGCAGAGTTCCCCTTCGTTCCGCTCCCAATAACAATAGAAAGCAATTGAGCATCTGAGAGAGAATTGGGGCCGTCTCTTCTGAACCGACCTCCCGGATGCTCGTTCTTCGTCATTGATCGCCTTTCAGCCCAATGGACTGCGCCCCAATTCCTAAATATACCTGAATTCACTGCCGTATATTCAACTCAATCTCGGGTTCGTATCGCTCCAAATGGGCCCGCCGTAGTTTCTGTCTGGAATGTTCTGTCACCGAACCCGCGTCACAAGGTCGAAGGAGTTGGATGTAGCGACCAAGCCATTGTGATTCTTGATCGGTCTTTTCCGGTTCATGTGGGGTGGATCTTCAGTGCATAACTATAATAATTAACTCGAATATATACTCTCATCCAACCGAACCAGCAAACACCATGACATCGAACCGAACGCGGCGAATACCCCTGTCACCTTGCCGCATTATCGTATATAGACACATATTATACAGAGCATTCGTAATCAACGAATCTCTCTTATTTCCTTCCTATTCCACCCTCGGACGACGCAATACCAACCTTCACCGGCGCTCTGCCTGCCTCGAGTTTCACCGAGTTTCTCGACTGCACCGGCACTGTCCCGCCCAGGAATCGTCCGTTCTACATTCACTGGGTCGACCGGTTCCTGACTGCGCGGGAAGAGGAGTGCCCACAGGACTACTCCATCACCGACAAATCCGTCAAAGCGTACCTTGACGAACTCTCCCGCCAGAAGGAGAGCCGGCAGATGCGACAGGCTTCTGAGGCATTGCGGTTGTATCGCTATTATCAATCCACACAATCCACAACTCAGCCATCGAGCAACACAACTGCGAATGCGGCGAGCTCTGCGAGTGCCGGACTGTGGGATGACGCACGCACACAACTCATCGAGATCATCCGCCTCAAACACCTGAGTATATCAGCCGAGCAAGCCCATGTGACTGATAGGCAATTTGATTTCTCAGGAAACGCAGATCAGTATCACTTCAGTCGCGACAAGATCTTTCGTGGGTTCTGACGGCAATCGAGAACGGCATGGACGAGTACTACATCATCCCGCAATGTGTAGTAAGAATCTTGATTCGCATTAGATCGATTCCTGAATGCGCCTCTTGGCGGCATTCCAGTCGAGGAGCGCTTCCTTGCCCTCGGCAAGTCTGGTATCCCTATCGGCAAGCACGTCCTTGTGCCAAGAGGGTGAAACCAACTCATCGCTGTTTTCGCACAGGTCGTCCCAGAGCGATTCCATGGTTCTCAGCTTGTCGGTTGTGGTCATCTGATCCAGCGGCAATGCGAGATTCATGCTGAACCCCTTGTGTACGGTGTGACCCGCGAGCTCGCACACATAGAAAATAGTGTCTGTTGTCGCAGTCAGGCGGTGCTTCCCCGAATCGGGGAGACCCCACCCAGCGCCTCAACTCAGCGTTGTGTCCCGCACGTGGTGCGAGTCTACCCGGGGTACCATCCCGCAGACCTCGATACGCCGCTCGTCGAGCACCGCACTGAGCACGGTCGAAGTGTAGTCGCTCTGGACGTATCGAGACGAGCGGCACTCGGCCGGCGGGTTGATGCAGCGCCGTCGCACAGCAAGAGTTGATTGTTGCCAATTGCGTGACACCACACTACCGCACCACCACCCGTCTCTGCACAGTCTCCGAACCCACGGTCACGCGCAACACGAACGTCCCCTTCAGCGCCCGAGGCAGCACCAACTGGGCAGTACCAGTCTGCACGTGCAGATCGCTCCAGCTCACCACCGTCCGCCCACTCACGTCGAAGAGCGCCGCTCGCACGGTGCTTGACGCCAGCTCTCCAAACGCAAGGATCACCCGCCCCGGCAGCACTGTCACCAACATGCGCTTGAGTGCCTCCTTGATCGCCACGAGCACCGGCAACTTGAACTCGAAGATCACATTCTCCTTTGGTGCAGTCGGCATCTTCGAGGGTGCGAGGATGATTTCTCCGGCAAGCAGCGGCGGTACGCCGTTGTCTGCATACTCCGCAGCAACCGCAGCGCGGAGAGTGTCGGATTCCAGGGCGAGCAGACTCATCTTCGAATCGATGAATCCGTAGAGCGCACCGAGGCTCCCAGAGTTCTCGACAAGGCTGTACTTGGCGCCCCACACCAGCGGCAGCGTCGCCGTGACCACCGGGTCAATGGCCGGGGCAAGTGTCTGCGTGTATTCCACTGCGGCGAATCCCTCGTCATCATAGGCTGTCCAGTAGACGCGGCCATCCCACGGAGCCGATGACTTGAGGTACACGCCGAAGCATCCATCATAGGGCATGTCGGCGATGTAGGTCTTCTCGCCGGCAGTCACGCGAGTCTCCAGCGTGTAGTTGCCGGATGGAAAGACCTCATCGAGCGTTGCTCTGAGAGAATCGGGCACGTGAGAGAAGATCGCGGTGTAGTTGCCTCTGCCGTTGCCTGATGCGAGCTCCGTGGCATACGCGCAGTTCCAGCTTGCTGTGTCGGGGGTGATGCGCAGCGGCTTGGCAGAAGCGTCGTGCCACCGATATTCTGGGTAACTGACGTAATATCTCGCAGTATAGAGGTCGGCGTACGGCAGTTGATACGTGGCTCCGAACTGCACGGTTCTCTTCGTGTCCCCATGCTGCAAGACGTAGCGATCGAACGCGGAGGCGGACTTGCGCAACTCCACGCCTACCTGACTGGGCGTGGACACACAGCCCACCGTGAAAGCCGTGCGTACCTCGAATGCCGGTCCGCTTGACAATGCCTGCAAGGGCACGGTGTACAGGATGCGGATCTTGCGCGATGCCCCAATTGCCACGGGATAGATCTGGAACCGGTATGTGCCGTCGCCAAGGTACTCGATCAGTGCGGGATCCCTTGAAACGAAGACCGGTGCATCGCGATCCACAACACCCTCGTATGCACTGTCTGCGGCGGTCTTGTCCTTGAGCTTGGCCTTGAGGATCTTCGTGCCGTTCCACAGCAGCATCGACCGGAGTGCTGAGCCCGGCGAAAGCTGGAACTGCCCAACGATCTCCAGTGTCTTGCTGTCCCCCGACGACACAGTCCCCTGCGTCACGATGGTCGCCTCTTCCTCCACATCGAGGCTGTAGGGGCCCACGGTCATGCGCAGGGCGTTCGACTCCAGTCCGCACTGACCGTTGGAGTGCCAGTTGGTAGTGTGGGTGGTTTGCCATGTGGTTGTTTGGGCGAGTAGCGTTGCGGCCGCAAAGAGTCCGAGCAGGCACGCGCGGAGTGAGACGAACATGGTGCATCCTCCTGAGAAGCGGGGTGGGCCGACGCCTGCTGTCTGTGTGACGCAGGTTGACAATGCGATGCCTTTGCACCGACACTGTCAATATACCCGACCGTGTGGAGGAAGTCAGCGGAAGCGCGCGGAAAGCGTTTTCTCGCAGAAAACAGCACGCAGTGTGGCCATCACGGCCTTCTTTGGTACATCTGCGGTGACAATGGAGCTGCCCGGCACAGTGGGGAGCACGAAGCGCAGTGCTCCGCCGGCAACCTTCTTGTCGGAGAACATCGCGTCGTGGATGGCAGCAGGATCGCACGCGCCCGGCAGCGTGGTCGGAGGGAGACCCCAGAGGATCTCTTCGTACTCAGGTAGTGCCTTTGCGGGGATGGTGCCGATACGCCGACCCAGATCGCACGCGCATGCCATGCCAACGATCACTGCTTCGCCGTGGAGAATGCCCCGGAAGTTGAAGCATTTCTCCAGCGCGTGGGCGAACGTATGCCCGAAGTTGAGCAGCGCGCGCACGCCGGTGGTCTCGTGCTCGTCAGCCGCAACTACGCGCGCTTTGATGGCCAGGCTACGACGGATGCCTTCGACGAGCACTTCCTGACGGCCAGCCAGAAGTTCGTCGTAGTGCTTGTTGACAAAGCTGAACATGGGCGCGCCGCCGATGAATGCGTACTTGAAGAGCTCGGCATACCCGGCCACAAATTCACGAGGCGGAAGCGTCTCCAGGAATCCCGTGTCAACCAGGACCGACCGCGGCTGGTGAAACGCGCCAATGAGGTTCTTACCTGCCGGGTGGTCAACCGCGGTCTTGCCGCCCACCGACGAGTCGACCATGGCAAGCAGTGTTGTGGGAACCTGCACGTAGTCGATGCCGCGCAGAAACGATGCTGCGGCAAATCCCGCAACGTCGCCGACAACGCCGCCGCCAAAAGCAATGAGGACGGACGAGCGCTCCAGTCGGGCAGCGAAGAGTTCGTCGAGAATGGTGCTCCACGTGCGCACCGTCTTGTGCTGCTCGCCGTCGGGCATGGTGACGACCGTGGCGTGCAGCGCGCTCTTCCATGAGGCGAGGAGCTTGGCGTAGAGTCCGGCCAGCGTTGTGTTGGTGACGATGACAAATCGCGACCTCGGGAACTGCCGCGTGAGGTGCGCAGGCAGGTCTGCCCGGATCCCCTCGCCAATCAGGATGGGGTAGGAGCGGTCGGACAGCTTGACGGTAAGAGACTGCGTGTTCATGTTCGGCTCTCGGTGCATAGGTGAACGTCGCATTCGGGTCATCCTGCGCGGTATCGACGAGATCGGGGCCCTGCATCTGGGCGGAGTCGCCGCAGCTCAGTCTGCGACAACCTCAATCTGCGCACCCAATCGGCGGAAGTCCTCCACAAACGTCGGGTAGGTCACCTCCGCCGCTTCAGCCGACGTGACCGTGGTCTCTCCGGTCGCCGACAGCGCCGCGACTGCCAGCGCCATGACCACACGATGGTCGTCGTGGCCGTTTACGTGGGCGCCGGTGAGGAAACTGTGCCGCACCACCATGCCATCGGGCAACTCCTCGACATGCGCCCCCATCTTGCGCAACTCCTGCGTCATCACGGTGATGCGGTCGGTCTCCTTGATGCGTGCATGCGCCACGTTGACAATCCGGGTTGTTCCCGCGGCTGCGCATCCGGCAACTGCCAGGATCGGCAGCGCATCGGGCATGGCATTGAGATCGATCTCGGCACCCGTGAGTTGGCCGATGGCATTGACGTCCACGGCACCCCGATCGCGCTTGACCGACGCGCCGAGTTGCTCCAGAACGGCAAAGATGCCCTTGTCGCCCTGCGGGTCGGTGAAGTCCAGCCCGGTCAGCCTGAGGTTCGAACGCGTGACGGCGGCCGCCACTGCGGAGAATGCCGCCGATGAGAAGTCGGCCGGCACCGAGAGGTCGATGGGTCGGTATCGCTGATTGCCTGGGATGTCGAAGCGCGACAGGTCGGGAGCCGCCTTGTACACAATGCCCATTTTGTCGAGCCACCACAACGTGAGTTCAACGTAGGGTCGCTCCTGGAGGTTCTCAACGTAAATGGTGGTCGACCCAGGCGCCAGTGGGCACGAGAGAAGCAGGCTCGACACAAACTGCGACGAAACACCGTTGACGCGCGTGGTGCCTCCGACCAAGGGACCGCGGATTTCGAACGGCACGTCCTTGCGCGCGTCGGGCAGCACGCGGTAGGTTGCGCCCAGGCCGGTGAGTGCGTCGAGCAATGGTCGCACGGGCCGTGAGCGTATCGATGCATCGCCGTCGAATGTGCGCGCACGGCTGCTCAGCGCGGCGGCCGAGGTGAACAGGTTCGTCGATGTCCCTGAGTTGCCGGTGAAGACGTTGTCAACGCCGTGTCCGCCGGCGATGCCGGGACTCGTCACGGTGAGAATACCTGCGGTGACGCGAGTCTTCGCGCCCAGCGATTCCGCAACACCAACTGCAGAACGACCGTCGCCATGCAGCAGCGGATTGCGGATTGTGGACGTGCCCTGCGCCAGCGACGCGACCAGAATCGCGCGTATGGTGTGCGACTTGGACGGAGGGATGGCAATGCTACCCGAAAGCGTGGATGGTCGGATGATCCATTTCATTGGGGTGCGTCCTTGACGGTCGTTGCCCGGACGCCGCCCGCCACCATGCGCTCCAGCTCCGCAACGTCGAAGATCTCCGGATCTACGGCTCTGCCGGTCCACAGCGCGAAAGAGGCCAGTCCCTGGAACAGCAGCATGCGCAGGCCGTTCTGCGCACGACACCCGGCAGCTTTGGCCGCGGAGAGGAGTCGAGTCTCTGCCGGATTGTACACCGTGTCAAGCACTGCCAGGTTGCGGTGTAGCAGGGAGAGAGGCAGCGGCACCCCGTCGACAGCCGGATGCATGCCGGCAGATGTCCCGTTGACAAGCAGCGTGCACCGCGACATTGTGCCGGCGAAGTGCGGGTCGTCGGCGCCGATCGCAGAGAGGGTGGCGCCGCTTCCAGCAGCGATCTCCGCAGCCAGCAATGCCACGCGGTCTGCGTTGCGACCGGCCAGTGTAAGGCTCTGGTAGCGGCGATTGAGCGCAAGTGCGTGCGCAAGGGTACGCGAGACGCCGCCATTGCCCAGGATCACGACATGCTCGTTGCGCGGATCGATCTCCATCCATGCCAGCGATTGCAGAAAGCCTTCGTAGTCTGTGGTGGTTCCGCAGAGCGTCGTGCCCTCAAAGTAGAGCGTGTTGACAACGCCGATCCGGCGCGAGATCTCGGAGATGCGGTCGCAGTAGGGCAGCACAGTCTGCTTGTGTGGGATGGTGACGTTGGCGCCAAGAAAGCCGCATGCCCGCAGTGCATTGACAGCTGCGAAGACGTGCGACTTCTTCACGGGAAGCGGCACATACGCAAACGCCAGCCCCATGCGGGCGAATGCGTGGTTATGGATTGCCGGCGATAGAGAGTGGGCGACAGGATCGCCCAGAAGCGCCACCAGACGGGTGGCGCCCGTGATGGGCCGAAAGTCCACTACTTCTCCGGTTCCTTGAAGAATGCCTTGGTGGTGTTACGACCCGAGTTCTTGGCCCGGTACAGCGCAACGTCAGCCTCTTCCACCATTTCGGAGGGAGACTTGATGTCTGCGCGGTATGCAGTGACTCCCAGCGACGCAGAGAGTCGTCCGCCGGGCAGCTGCTGCTCCGATACGAAGCGGTAGTCGTAGATGGCTGTGCGGATGTTCTCGGCGGTCTTGAACGCAACATCGAGACGCTGATCGGGCAGGAGCACGGCAAATTCCTCTCCGCCGTAGCGCGCGACTGTGTCGTCGGTACTGCACACCGCGTGCAGGATACGCACGGTTTCGATGAGCGCGATGTCGCCTTTGATATGGCCGTTGATGTCGTTGTAGATCTTGAAGTGATCGAGATCGAGCATGATGAGCGAGAAGACGCGGCCCTCGGTCTTCGCGGCAAAGAAGAGCCGCTTGAGCTCATCGTCGAAGAATTGACGGTTGTACGCCTTTGTCAAGTTATCGGTGAGCGCCTTGCTGGCCGTGTCGACATACTGGTGCGCGTCGATGATTTTGGGGTGGGTGATGCGTCGCTTGACATTTGTGTAGTAGTCGAGCGTGGCAACATGAATGCCCACGTTGCGGCTGAGCTTTTCGCTGAGCAGGTACTTGTGGCGAAGGATTTCCCGCCAGTCGCGTTCGGCCTCCTCTTCGGGCAGGCGGATCTGGATGAGCGCAAATATCAGGTCGCGGTAGTAGCCTTTGGGCTTCTTTGAGAGTATGGAAAGCTCATCCTCGTCTTCTTTGATGTGGTCGACAATGATGTCGCCACTTTCCTTCTCGAGAACGTTCTGTTCGGTGAGGGATTTGAGGGTCGCAATGTCTTCGATATTGATTGTGGAAGTGTCTTCGAGCTCGCGTTCGAGGTCCTGAAGATTCACTTCCTGGTGGTTCTGGCTTTTTTCCATCATAGTGGTGCTGCTCTCGTGTCGGGTGTCTGCGGACGTGTAGCGCCTGGCGCCCTGCCCGCTGCGTCGCCCAAAGGACGGCGCTGCGGGTGGGGCGCGGGGTGCGAGATCTGGTGCTGGGATATTCCCGCGAGTTCCTGACCGCTGGTTCGTCCGCAGCCTGATTGAGTGCTGGGACGCTCCTCAATGTGAAAATAGTATGTCGCCCCCCGCAACTACGCAGGTAGCTTCGACGGACTTTTCCTTGACGCTCGTCGAGTGCCGCACCCAACCATATGAACGGGATGGCCCTGGGTGGCAAAGCCGGGTGGCGCGTCATGCGGCTGTGAAGGTCCGGTGCACCCGGTGCGCGACACCCTCGAGCATTGTGCCCGGTCGGCAAGACCAATCGCCTCGTCCCGCATGGCGCGTCCGCGTCAAGTTAGCTCACAGACTGTCGGCCTCAGGCATTGAGGCCCGTTAGGGCCGGCACCTCTGTAGTGGTCCTCGATGCTCGTCTCGATACACCTCAGCCGGTCGCCGAGCGCCGCACTGAGCCCGGCCGAAGTGTGGCCCGTCGATTGAGACGGGCTGTATCGAGGCACCCGGCTGAGTCACTCGACATTGACTTTGTTGCTGGAATGTTTTATTATTACTGTAATGAGTGAAGCAAAAATGGAAAGCCAAGTTCCCGGCATTGGCCGCATTCTTCGGGTGTACCGCGAGAAGCGCAAGCGCAATCTCTCGGTCGTTGCAGGCGCCGCAAACATATCCGTGAGCATGCTCAGCCAGATCGAGTTGGGGCGGGTCTCGCCGTCCATCGATACGTTGATGCGGGTCTGCGGCGCTCTGGAGATCGAGCCAGTGGAGCTCTTCCGCCACATCTCTCCATCGAAGCCGGTACGCATCTTCCGCGAAGGCGAGCGGCTGCGCACAGGTGGATCGGGAGTGACCTACGAGCAACTGGTGGCAAGTCCTGACATGGCGTATCCGGCTGAGCTCTTCATGCTCGAGGTTGAGCCAGGTCATCACGCAGGACTGGGTGGAACCGGCCACGAGGGAGTGGAGATGGGCTACGTGCTGAAGGGAAAAGCACGGCTGACAGTGGGCGATACGCGCTACGACATTTCAGCCGGTGATTCGATTTCCTTCAGCGCGCATCTACCGCATCGCCTGGAGAACTCGCAGAACGCGGTGTTCCGTGCCATCTGGAGCGTGGTTCCGCCGCATAAGGACTACCTGGAGATGGAGGAAGTCAGCAGTCAGAAGCCAGCGGTCAGCGATCAGAGGTCAGAGGCCAGGACTCGAAGCCTGGTCGCTGATGAAACGGGGCACAGGCGGTGCTCGCTGCCTCCGAGTGGGGACCGCCGCTCTTCTGTCAAGTCACGAAATACACGACGACTCGCACCAACACGAAGGAGAACGCATGGGCAAGACACTCACCGAGAAGATCTTCGATGCTCACTTGAAGGATGAACCGTTTGCCGGCACCAAAGTGCTGACGTTGGACGTGGTGATGTGCCACGAGATCACCACGCCGTTGGCCATCATGGATCTGGCATGGCGCAAGAAGGACCGCGTCTTCGACGCCACCAAGATCAAGGCGGTGATCGACCACGTAACGCCCTCCAAGGATTCGGAGTCGGCGACTCAGGCAAAGATCCTGCGCGATTGGGCGCACCGCCACGATATCAAAGACTTCTTTGACATTGGCTCCAACGGCGTGTGTCATGCAATCTTTCCCGAGAAGGGCTTCATCCGTCCCGGCTACACCGTGATCATGGGCGATAGTCATACCTGCACCCACGGCGCTTTCGGCGCCTTTGCCGCAGGCGTTGGCACCACCGATCTGGAGGTCGGCATTCTCAAGGGCGTGTGTGCGTTTCGCGAGCCGAAGACGATCCGGGTTAGCGTCACCGGACGCATGCCCGCGGCCGTGTTTGCCAAGGACGTGATTCTGGACGTTATCCGGCGTCTCACGGTCAATGGCGCCACCGATCACGTCATCGAGTTCGCAGGCTCTGTCATTGACAACATGACCATGGACGAGCGCATGACCATCTGCAACATGGCCATTGAGGCGGGCGGCACATCCGGCGTGTGCATGCCCGATGCGATCACGCTCGAGTACCTGTGGCCGCATGTCAAGGACGCGTATGCGGGCGACAAGGCGCGCGCACTGGCCGACTTCCGCAAGTGGGCGTCAGATCCTGACGCCACCTATGCAAAGACGCTGGACATCGACGTGTCGAGCCTGGAGCCCATGGCAACGTTCGGCTACAAGCCCGACCAGGTGAAACCCCTGCGCGAGATGGTCGGTACAAAGATCGACCAGGTGTACATCGGCAGTTGCACAAACGGACGGCTCTCCGACCTGCAGGTCGCTGCCGCCATTGTCAAGGGCACAAAGCTGGCGCCGGGCGTTCGCGGCATTGTCAGTCCGGCAACACCGGCGGTATTTCGGAGTGCTATGGAGCAGGGGTTGCTCAACACGTTCATGGATGCCGGGTATTGCGTGACCAACCCGACGTGCGGTGCGTGCTTGGGTATGAGCAATGGTGTGCTCGCCGAAGGCGAAGTCTGCGCATCCACAACGAACCGCAACTTCTTCGGCCGCATGGGCAAGGGCGGGATGGTGCACCTGATGAGCCCGGCAAGTGCCGCAGCATCGGGCATTGCGGGGACGCTGACGGATCCGCGGGACGCGCGCAGCGCGTCCCCCTCTTCCCGGTGACGCAATGAGGTGAATCCGACCGAGAGCAATTCAGTGACACGACAAGCACAGACAAACGCACAGGAGACAACCATGAAGACATTCGGCGGACCAACGCTGTTTCTTGACCGATCAGACATCAATACCGACGAGATCATCCCGGCCAAGTACCTCACGGCCGTGAGCAAAGAGGAGTTGGGACCTCACTGCATGGAAGACCTGAAGCTCCCCGGCTTCGACCCGGCATCGCTGTCCAAGAAGGGCTATCGCGTGATTGTCACGCGCGCCAACTTCGGGTGCGGCTCCTCCCGCGAGCACGCGCCGTGGGCGCTGGAAGTGAACAACATCACCGTGGTGATTGCCGAGAGCCACGCGCGCATCTTCCGGCAGAACATGTTCAATGGCGGCATGATGGCCATTGAGCTGCCCAAGGAGAGCATCGACGCGGCATTTGCCTTTGCCGGCAAGAACGAGGTATGGTGCGAGGTCGATCTGGCGGGCAAGGCGCTCACATTCCGCAAGGAGTCGGGCGACTCACGGCGCGTGGCATTCTCACTGACCGGCTTTGACGAGGCACTTGTGAAGTCGGCAGGGTGGGTGGAGTTCGCCGACGCCCGGTATTGAGGCGCGCCTTGCCCGAGGTTGAGCATTTCAGGACCGCCATGGTATATTCTCAATCAGGGTCGAGGGCTTTCGGAGATCCCGCCGCTCGTCTTTGCGGATCGGATTTCCAGAATGCAATGCAGTGAAGGTGGCTCAATGGTGGCAATGGACGACATCCGGGAGACGGCAGCACGTGTGGGACGCGCTGCCAAGGCCCGTCGCGTGTATCTCTTCGGGTCATACGCCCGGGGAGATGCCCGGGAAGCTCGAACGGCAGCCCTGCGTGTACTCGACTGGCTCCTGCAGAGAGTGCCACAACTGGTGCTTGCCCCGCAGTGAGTCCCAACCGGCACGGTGGCACGTGCGGTCACAGCGCATCCCCGCGCTTCATCCCTCGAGCATATCGCAGGAACTCCGGCGCGGACTTGAGTAGCCGCCAGTAGCTGTGCGGTGACTGCAAGAGCATGGCGCGGTACACCTTGCGCATGGCCTTTCCCTCGTAGAAACCCCGGATGAACGCAGTGCGGTGCTGCTCCAATAGCTCCCGCGATCCCACTTCTTTCGACACGAACACAAAGTGCTCGCAGTCCATCTTCGACCAATCGTCGTCGAACTCGCCGCACTCTCGGATCGTCCGCGTGATGGGTGCGCCGGGGAATGGTGTGAACGCGGTGATATTGGCGTCTTTGAGCGGCAGGGAATGCGCAAACTCGCGCGTCTTGACAATTGACTCAACGGTCTCTCCGGGGAATCCCATCATGAAGAGCCCCTTCACCCACAAGCCTTCGTTGTGAAGTTTGCCGATGTCGCGACGTATGATGTCGAGCGAGAGTCCCTCTTTGTGAGTGTCCAGGATCGCCTGATCCCCCGACTCGATGCCCACGTTCACCATCCAGCAACCGCCCATTTTCAGCAGGTGGATCAGCTCGCTGTCGATGTGCCCAACGCGCACAATGCAGTTGAAGCTCACGCCCAGCCGCGCCTCGTGCAGACGCTTGCACAGCGTTGCCACGCGCGCACGGTTCATGGTGAAAAGGTCGTCGTAGAAGTTGATGTGCCGCACGCCGAAGTCGCGCCGCAGCCACTTGATCTGCTCGAAGGTGTATCCGGGGGAGTTCCAGCGAAAGCTCTTGCCGAACACCGAGCGGTCGCAGTACGTGCACTGGTACACACATCCGCGCGAGGAGATGATGTTGGCGCCCGGATGGTGCCGGTATCCGAAGAGCGGCATCAGGTACTTGCGGGGAAACCCCTCCACCAGGTCGTAGGCGGGGAAGGGCAGGTCGTCCATGGTGCACAGGCTCACCTGTTCCGGGCCATGGGTGGTCTCTGTGCCGTTGCGGGAGTAGAGCCCTTCGATGGCTGACGGGTTGCGTCCGTCCGCAAGCGCGAGCAGCGACAGCTCGCCTTCGCCGGCAACCACGTGATCGACTGCAGGGAACTCGCGCAGGATGCGATCTCTGCCCCACGACACGTGCACCCCGCCAAATACCATCCTGATGCGATCGTCGAGCTGCTTGACTCGCACGCATACGTCGTACGCGTCGTGGAAACCGGCAGTGGTGCAGGAGTACCCCACCATGTCGGGGTGGCGCGCAACCACGCGTTGCGCCCAAACGTCGTTGCGCACCGAGGAGTGCAGCGCCGCGTCGATGAGCGAGACCTCGTGCCCGGCCTTCCGCAAGACTGCGGCAATCGATGCGATCCCCAATGGCGGCATCACGCACGCCAGCGTGTGGATGTCCATGCGTCCTGGCTGGTTCGGACGTCCGCGAGAGTGGAAGAGGAGAATGCGCATGCGGAGTGGGGATCCCTCGGCCTTGGACGGACTGTGACAACCGCCGAAAAATAGATTGGTCTGGCCACGCACTTCCACGCGCCTTGTTCCCCTCCCCCGACGCGTCTTATTTTGGTCATCACCCCAGTTCGTTGGATCTGGACGTATTCCTGGAAGACGTGATCGACTCCCCGGGCTCTCCCTGACCCCGTCGCCTCTCCACGCAAGGAACACCATGGCCACAGCCAAGACCCTCATTATCATTCCCACCTACAACGAGAAGGAGAACATCCCTCTCATTGTGCCCTCGATTCTCCAGACTGTTCCTCACGTGGAGATCCTGGTGGTTGACGACAATTCGCCGGATGGAACCGCTGAGATCGTCAAGACCATGGCCGCGACAACCCCTGCCCTGCACCTGCTGCAGCGGCCGGGCAAGCAGGGCCTGGGGCCTGCCTACATTGCCGGATTCCGCTGGGCGCTGCAGCGCGACTACGAGCTGATCTTTGAGATGGATGCCGACTTCTCGCACGATCCCAAATATCTGCCGGACATGCTTGCCATGGCCGAGAAGGCTGATCTGGTGATTGGCTCCCGGTATCTCACGGGTGTCAATGTGGTCAACTGGCCCATGTTCCGGCTCGTGCTCAGCTACGGCGGCAACATGGTGGCGCGCATGATCGCGGGCCTTCCCGTGCGCGACTGCACTGCCGGGTTCAAATGCTTCCGCCGCAAGGTGCTGGAGACCGTGCCGCTCGATCGGGTGGGCTCGTCGGGATACTCATTCCAGATCGAGATGAACTACTACACCTGGAAACGTGGGTTCATCATCCGGGAAGTGCCCATCGTCTTCACCGACAGGCGGTTTGGCACCTCCAAAATGTCCACGAAGATCATTCGAGAGGCGCTGCTCCTGCTGTGGAAGCTGCGGTTCCGCTCGCTCATCAACAGAGGCTGATCTGTGATCGCCCAACGCCTCAGCCCGCCTGTGATCTCGGTAGTTATTGTCAACTACAAAGTCCCGTTCTACCTGCATCAGACACTCCGTTCATTGCGACACGCCGCGCTCTACGACCAGTCGGAAATCATTGTTGTCGACAATGCGTCCAGAGATGATTCTCGCGAGGTGGTGCTCAAAGACTTCCCCGAAGTCGAGTGGATCGCCCTCAAAGAGAACGTCGGGTTCGGCAAGGCCTGCAACGTGGGGGCGCGCAATGCCCACGGCAGGTACGTGCTGTTTCTCAATCCCGATACCATGGTCTCCGACAACACGCTTGAGGCATGTGTCAACTTCATGGAACAGCATCCCCAAGCAGGGATCATGGGCCCCAAGGTCCTCAATGCCGACGGCACGCTGCAGGTGAGTTGCCATCGCAGTTTTCCCACGCCACTGGTCACGTTCTACCATATGATCGGCCTGTCTCGGCTCTTCCCGAAGAGTCGCCGGTTCGGCAGATACAATCTCACCTACCTCGATCCGGCCGAGACGGTGCAGGTCGATGCGGTGTCAGGCGCATTCATCTTCATGCCACTGCAGCTCTTCTGGGACATCGAGGGTTTTGACGAGCGGTTCTTTATGTACGGCGAAGACCTTGACTTGTGCGCACGCGTGCGGGAGAAGGGGCTAGAGGTGTGGTATCATCCTGGCGCCGATGTGATCCACTTCAAGGGGCGCAGCTCCTGCAAGCACTCTCTGCGTGCGCGCGCGGCCTTCTACCAGGCCATGATTCTGTTCTCGCGCAAGTACCAGCGAACTCGCGGGGCATACTTTCCGGCAGCCATCGTGTTTGCGGGCATTGTGTTGCAGGCTGCGGCTGACATGGGCGCACGGCTGCTTACCACGTTCACTGCGGTGTTCATCGATCTGTTTGTGGTGAATGTGGTTCTGTGGGCCGGCGTTTCACTTCGCTTCGTGCTCACCGGCAGCTCCGCCCCCTACATAGCGGCCAATGCAGTGGTGATGATGGGCATGCACTGCCTTATCTCGGTGTGTTACGTCTGGGTACTGGCGTATCGGGGCATCTACACCAAGAGCCGGTACTCGGTCGCCAACGCGTTTCAGTCGGGCCTGATCGCGGCCATGGTGTTCATGGCGTGCGTGTTCTTTCTACGGCAAATCGCGTTTTCGCGCATCTCGGTGGGCATCGCGTCGATAGTCATCGCGGGACTGCTGGTTGCCTGGCGCGAGCTGCTGCCTCGGGCAACGGCTCAGGTGCGTCGACGGGTCACCTCAACGGGGCGAGTGATTCTGCTTGGCAATGGGGATGTCGCCGCTTCACTCATCGAGAATACCGAGTTGGACAAGTCTGCGCGCATCGAAGGAGTGATCTGGCCCACCACCACGGGACTTCCCGGGCAGTTCAAGGGATATGCAGTGCTGGGCCACCTGGGCCAGGCGCCGGAGATCCTGGCGCGCCATCGGGTGGATCTGTTGCTGGTTGCAACATCGGAACCGTGGTATTCCTATGTTATCAAGGCGTTGTCAGAGGGGCCCCACCGCAATCTCACCATTCGCTGGGTGCCGCTTGAGGTGCTCAGTCAGCCTCGCGAGAAACTCCCACAGGTGATTCCTTTGCACGACTTCCGCGTGTAGGGAGCCGCGCGGGCCTCGGTCCGATCACGCAGCTACTCAGATCCCCGATGCTTGTCTCGGTGGACCTCAACCGGTGGTCGAGCGCCGCACTGGTCCCGCCTTGCGCGTGCGCGTCAAGTTAGTGACCTTCGGCGCCGGAGCGCGCGGACGGGAGCTGTCTGTGGCTTGAGCGCTGTAGGTGCGGCGCCTCTGTAGCAATTGGCAGGCGATAGAGTGCTCAGGAGTCCCGTAGGGACGGCACCAACACAACGCGTTAGAGCAGGTGCCGTCCCTAACGGGGCTCATGGCCGCATTCTCCACCGACTACTACAAAGGTGTCGGCCCTAACGGGCCTCAATGCCCGCAATCTGTGCGCTAACTTGACGCATGCGCCATGCGAGACGGTCGCCGTGCTGAGCGGAATCGAAGCATGGCGCGTCATGCGGCCGTGAATGTCCGGTGCACCTCCCGCTGGAAGCGGGACGACACCCGCGAGCATCGTGCCCGGCCTGCAGGACCCACTGTTTCGTCCGGAGGTGTCGCGTCTCGGCCGGAATTCATCCGGCGCTGGCAGACAACTCCCGTGCGTAGGCCTCGTACGACTGCGCGTTGAAGCAGACGACGGTGATGCCCATGGGCTCTGTCTGCGCGGCCGGGAATGCCGAGATTTCCCTCACAGCAATGGCGCAGGCCCGGTCAATTGGGAAGTGGTACACGCCGGTACTGATACACGGGAACGCCACGGTGCGCAGATGGTGTTGCGCCGCTAGCACCAAGGAGCTTCGGTAGCAGGCGGCAAGGAGTTGGTCTTCGCCGCGCGCTCCGCCATGCCATATCGGTCCGACGGTGTGGATCACATGCTTTGCCGGTAGGTCGTACCCTTTGGTGATGCGTGCCTCTCCGGTGGGACATCCGCCGATGGTGCGGCACTCCTGCAGCAGCCCGGGTCCCGCAGCCCGATGAATCGCTCCGTCCACGCCACCACCGCCCAGCAATGTTTCGTTGGCAGCGTTGACAATCGCGTCAACGTCCAGAATCGTGATGTCGCCTTGGAGAAGGTGGATGGGGGTGGTCATTGGGGGGTCAGCGCATTGGCGAAGGGAAAACTTCGCCGGTTTCGAATCTCACGACTTCCAGGTATCGCCGGGCATGATCCTGTGCATGAATTCGTCAAACAGTGGGACGGTGAACGCGGTGTCGCCATGGTGGGGGCTCCAAACCATCCCCTTGGCAATCAATTGACTTCGCGTGGGGCCCAGATCGGTCACATCGCGCCTCAGCTCTTGTGCGATGTCTCCAGAACGGTGGGGCCCGGCCCCCAATTCGGCCATTGCGCGAAGGTACATCTTCTCGGTAGGAGTAAGCCGGTCGAAGCGAACGCGGAAGAAGCTCTCGTCGAGAGCTGCGACGGTTGTCGCTGATGCGCGTTCCACATCATCGAGCGTGATCGGCGAGTCGTCGGCAGCGTCCCAGGAGTGCTTCCCCCATTCCTGCACAAAGTACGGGTAGCCACGCGTCATCTTCACGATGTGGTCCAGAGCCTCCTCCGTGACCTCAACGCCTTGGTCATTTGCCGGTTTGGAGATGGCCAGCTTTGCAGCATCCGGAGGCAGCGGGCCGATTTCCGGAAAGTCGAAGAGTCGTTCCGCGTACGATTTGGCTTTCCCCATCCGACCGCGGAGTTGAGGTAGACCAGCCCCAACCAACACGACGGGAAGCTGCTGTTGCGCCGTGCGGTGCAGTGCTGTGATGAGAGCCGCAAGCTCCACTTCCTTGACATATTGGAGTTCGTCCACGAAGAGGGCCAGGGCAGTTTCAGCTTTCTGGGCAGCAACGCCGGCGGTCTGCAAGAGTGCTTGCAGGTCATGCTCCAAGTCGCCGTTGTCGGCCAATCCCGGTTCTGCATCGAAGTCAAAACCGACTTCTATGTCATGGTATTTCACCTTGAGGGTCTTGGAGAATCCGGTAAGTGCCCTGAGCGCTCGTTGGGCCAGTTCTTTGGCCTGCTCGTTGCGTGAGAGCGCCAGGAGCGATTGCCGCAACTGCGGTGCAAGGATCGCGGGGAGCGAACGGTTTTCGGGCGCCTCAATGCGCAGTGTCTGGATTCCCGTTCCTTCTGCGTCCGATCTCATTCTGTCGAGGAGCACGGTCTTCCCAACACCGCGCAGTCCTACCAGCAGAACGCTCTTTGCCGGCCGACCGAGGCGTACGCGCTCGATGGCAACGCGGATGGTCTCCCGCAGCCCGTCTCGACCAGTGAGTGACGGGGGCGGAGTACCTGCTCCGGGCGCAAATGGGTTCCTGACAGCGTCCATAGGGCATTTATACCGAGTTTAGCGAGTTTATGAAATATACATAAACTCGCTAATATCCATCAAATTGAGTTGGCCTGGAGCAAACGGCCTCCCGAAGCCTATCACGAATGGTGTCTGAGAAAATTGGAGGCGGCATCCAGATTTGAACTGGAGAATAACGGTTTTGCAGACCGCTGCCTTACCACTTGGCTATGCCGCCCCAAGAAAGCTGCGCGAGGTGGGTCGATGCGCATGGGGCAAAAAAGTTGGAGCGAGAGACGGGACTTGAACCCGCGACGGCCACCTTGGCAAGGTGGAGCTCTACCAACTGAGCTACTCTCGCGTTCAGATCACTATTGAAAAATACACAAGGACGCGCCCGGCGTCAACACCCCCGTGCATTTGTCGTCCGACGACCGGAGATCCCCCCGGCTTCCAAGGCCCGGACGGACACACCCGCCCTGCCTCGATGCCTCTCGTGCAGAGGGCGGGAGAATCCGAACTGAGTCGGCTTCCGCCGCCTCAGTTCGGATTCCACGCCTGAGTCGTGGTCATCATCACTGCCACAAATGCCATCACGCCCAGAGCAACGAAGATCTGCTCGCGGTAGTTAACCTTGCGCTTGATGATGCGAAGTTTGCGCACCTGCTGCCTCTTCCCCTCGGCGAGTCGCGGTGTCCGCGAGGTGTCTTCTGCCGGCGTGTATGTTGCCCCGGTCGACACCGGCATTGTCCGCACTGTGTCGACCGTCGCAGTGGAGTCTTGCCCGGTCTGCGCGCCAATCGTCGATGCAGCCACGACAATCAGCACTGCAGCAATGCGGGCGACACCTCGACGCGCGGACTGTGTCCGGCGAGCTGTCACTGAGCCCCCCGCCCCAAACGTTCGGACAACAACCGGTTGATTTCTTTGGGGTTGCCCTTGCCCTTGGTCGCCTTCATCACCTGGCCAACGAAGAAGCCCATGAGCTTTGCCTCGCCCGCCTTGTAGCGCTGCACCTCTGCGGAGCTGGCGGCCAGCACTGCGTCGACCGCGCTGCCCAATGCGTCGGTGTCGGAGACCTGTCGCAGCCCAAGCTGCTCAACGACCTCAGAGGGCTCCTTGTGCTGCGATTCTGCTGTGTCAACAACGGTCTTTGCCGCTGTGGCGGAGATGGTTCCGTCGGCCACCAGCTTGAGCACCGCAGCCAAACGCTGTGGCGTTGTCCACAGCTGCGACACCTCGGTCTTGCGCTCCTTGGCCATGCGCAGAATGTCTCCCATCACCCAGTTGGCAGCCTGCCGCACGTCTGCTCCGTCCGCGAGTACCTGCTCGAAGTAGTCGGCAACCGCTCGCGAGTCGGTGAGCACTGCCGCGTGTTCGGCATTGACTTTGAGCGCATCGACGAATCGGCTCCGCCGCGCAGCCGGAAGCTCGGGCAGGCGACCGCGCAGCGCCTCGATTGCCTCGTCGGATACCTGCAAAGGCGTGAGGTCGGGGTCAGGGAAATAGCGGTAGTCCTGTTCGTCTTCTTTGGTGCGCATGGGCTCGGTGCGTTGAGCCTTGTCATCCCACAACACAGTCTGCTGAACCACCTTGCCGCCCGACTCCACAATGCCGCGTTGACGCTGGATTTCGTACGCAAGCGCCCGCTCCACATTGCGCCACGAGTTCATGTTCTTGAGTTCGGTCTTGGTGCCCAGTTTCTGCTGACCGACCGGTCGGATTGACACATTCGCATCGCAGCGCATGCTTCCTTCCTCAAGGTTGCAGTCGCAAATGCCAATGTATTCGAGAATCTTCTGGATGGCCGAGAGGTAGTCATACGCCTCAGACGGGCTGCGCATGTCGGGTTCGCTCACTATCTCGATGAGCGGCGTGCCGCACCGGTTGACATCGAAGAGTGTGTCCACATCCTGGTCGTGGACGGATTTGCCCGCGTCTTCCTCGACGTGGATACGGGTGATGCCGATTCTCTTGGTCTTCCCGCCGACCTCGATATCGATGGATCCGTTGGTACACAGCGGCCGCTCGTACTGCGAGATCTGGTATCCTTTGGGCAGGTCGGGATAGAAGTAGTTCTTGCGTGCAAAGATCGATGAGTTGGCAATGGTGCAGCCCACTGCATGACCCATCATCACTGCCATGTCCACGACCTTGCGGTTGAGCACCGGAAGAGACCCGGGCATGCCCAGGCACACGGGGCATCCGCGCGTGTTGGGCTCGCCGCCAAAGACGGAGCGGCACCCGCAGAAGAGCTTCGTGTCGGTGAGTAACTCCGCGTGTATTTCGAGGCCGATTACTGTCTCAAATCCCATGACCGCGCTCTCCCGTGGTGTCGTGATTGTGTCCCGCGTCGTCGACTCGATTCTCGGTCCGGGGGATCCGGTCTGACCGCTGCCCCCTGACTGCTGACCGCTGGCTACCGCGCTAACCTACTCGCTGATAACCGTGAAACCCACATTCTTGGGACGCAGGTTGCGTCGTGCGAATGCCTGGGCCTCGTCCTTGTCCTTGAACGTGCCGAGGTGCACCCGGTAGTAGGTTGTGCCCTTTACCGATGCTTCGCTGAGTCGGACATCGTCAAAGTCGCGGGCGAGAATCGCCTTCTGCCGCTCTGCATTGGCAAGTGTGCCGAATGAGCCAACCTGCAGCGTGAACACCGAGCCCTTCGGTTTCTGCGGCACCAGTGCGCTGCTCAAATCAATGTCCTTCTTGCCCAATCGCTCGCACCGTCGGGAGAACTGCTGGTAGGTTGAGTCTCCGGAGATCTTCCAGGCGCGAGCATAGAGTGGACCGGCCTTTTCGTAGTCCGCGTTTGCATAGGCGAATCCCGCACACCGGCCGTACGACGCAGCGCGTACGGAGTCGGGGGCCGTTGTGTCGGCCCCAACACTCTCGAAGTATCGAACAGCCAGTGGGGCGTCGGTGAGTGTAGTGGCATAGAGGTATCGTGCTTCCGCACTACTGGAGTCGGCCTCGAAGGCGGCGCGCGCAAGCGCGCGCGCCCGAACCAGGTCTCCCGATGTCAACGCCAGCCGCACAGAGTCGAGGCTGGACGGTGCACCAAAGGCGGGGCCATCGACGGATGCCAGGGACAGGCAGAGGAACAGGAGTGCGGGGAGTTGGTGTTTCATAGGTCCTGGGTGGGTAGTTCCGGATATACGGGCGAAGCGCCGACCGCCTGCACCGGAGCACCTCCGCGTCGCAACTCGTCAACAACGGTCTTGAGGCGGGCGACCTCCTGCTCCAGATCCTTGGCCTCTTTGCTCTTTCGGGAGAGCCGCGCACGTGAACCAATGTAGGTGAGTAGCACCCAGAAAAGTCCCACTGCAATGCCCAGTATGAACGCGCCCGCCACGTACCAGTACACTGCGAGCTCCGGCACGTTCTGGTAGAACGGCACCCATGCCTTGACCGGCTGTCTGAACGGCTCCTGACGGAATGTGAATATGACCACCAGTGCCACGAAGAAGGCAACAGAGAATCCGAAGATAGTCCTGATCTGCTTCATACCTCAAACTCCTTGCAGACAAGCGTCATGCCCGTGGTTCGCTCAACAGTGGCTCTTAATATGGTTCCTGATGGATTGCCCCGGCAACTGACCAGAGCGCTTTTCGCGCCTCGATCCAGGGCGATCCAGAGCCGGTCTCTGCCCTCCTGCCTGCCGGTCACCAGTAGCTGCACTTCGCTGCCCACGGCTGCGGCGTAGTACTCCTTGGTGATTGCAGTCTGCAGCTCCACAATGCGACTGAGCCGTTCGGTCTTGACTGCTGCAGACACCGTGTCGCCGAGGGACTCTGCTGCTGTGCCGGGTCGCACCGAGTAGGCGAACATGAAGGCCGAGGTGAACCGCACGATTCGCATGAAGTCAAACGTCTGCTCGAAGTCCTCCTCGGTCTCGCCGGGGAATCCGACCATGACATCTGTGGTGAGATCGATGCTTCGCACCTGCGCTCGCACGCTCTCTGCCAGGCGCAGGTAGTGTTCGCGGGTGTACCTGCGGTTCATGGCTGCGAGGATTCGCGTGGATCCCGACTGCGCCGGCAGATGGAGGTGCTTGCACACCTTGGGCAACTCGGCCATGGCGCGCACGAGGCGCTCGGAGCAGTCTTTGGGATGCGAGGTGACGAAACGGATGCGCAGCAGTCCATCAATGTCGTGGACTCGACGCAGCAGGTCGCTGAAGTCGCATCCCTCAGATGCGTACGAGTTGACGTTCTGGCCAAGAAGCGTCACCTCGCGAGCACCTCGATCAACGGCACCACGGACGGATTTCTCGACACAAGCGGGAGCGATGGAATGCTCTCTGCCACGAACGTGGGGCACGATGCAGTAGGTGCAGAAGTTGTCACACCCTCGCATGACCGGCACGAAGACTGAGACCGGGGAGTCGGGACGAGCGGCACTGTCAGTCCCGCTCGCGTCGTGCAGCAGGTCGCCGATGAAGGAATCGAGGTATTCGATGCGAGTGGCGCCAATCACGTGCTCGATCTCGGGGATTTGCTCCCGGAGCGATGTGCCCATGCGTTCGGCCATGCAGCCCGTGACCCAGAGGCGCTGGCCCGGCTGCTTCTTGCGGATGTGAGCGCCGAATTCCCGGAGTCGGGCCATGGCCCGTTGCTCTGCGTGTTGGCGCACACTGCAGGTGTTGACGATGACCAGATCGGCCTCGTCACGGCTCTGAGTTGTCGCAAATCCCTGTCTGGAAAGGACATCGGCGAATATCCCCGAGTCCGCGACATTCATCTGGCAACCGAAGGTTTCGAAGAAGACTTTGGGCATTGGGGCCAGCCTGGAAGTGGGGAGTTCGGAGTGCAGAATGCGGAGTTGTGGAAGGGCTTCGGCTAACGTGTCGATGCGTTCCTGCGGAACACCTGCCGCATGGTGGACGTGCCTGGCACCGCACCCAGAACCAATACCTCTCTAAAATACGATGCCCGAATGCGTTGCAGCGCCCCGCGCGTCCGGTTCCGCCGAATTGTCCGGGACTGCGCTCGCGTCACCCAGGACTCCGCTCAAGTCCGCAACGAACCTGCCGATAATCAGAAATGGTAGAGTATGCCCACCTTCCGCCAAAGGGGTGCCACATGGACGTGTCAGCAGTTACTCAGTCGACGCAGGCGGTTAATCAGGTGATGGTTGCGGCCCAAACGAAGAGTATCCACCAAGCCGAGAAGCTCATGAAGTTGAGCGCAGAGATGTCGGTTGGTGGAGCCAAAGACCCCAATCTTGGGCAGGTGGTCGACACCTCCGTGTGATCATCGGTCGCTGCCTGCATCCACGGTTGTGACAAAATGAAGAGAGCCCGATCCTCCACCCGGAGAATCGGGCTCTCGTCATTTCCTGCAGCGGGATGTGCGGTAGGCGAGACGCACGACCGTGCGTCTTTACTGCAGACGTTTGAGAATGGGGACCAAGTCGTTGCGCAAGGGCTTGCCGCCCAGCAGCTCGATATCAGCGTCAGACGCGCCTGCTGCTCGTAGAGGAGCCACCACATCCGTGGCCAGATCCGGCACCCACGAAACGATGATCGTGGTACCAGCCGTGGCTCGCACAACCACGTCCTTCTTGTCGGCCGGAATGAGCACCGTGCGCCCTCGGTCCGCACAAAGGCTCTCTGCCTGCGATGCCAGTTCCGCATGCCCGGCAATGACTGTGAGCCCGCAGAATGACGCGACTTGCGGAAGCAGGATCTCGGCGTCTGCTGACGCCTCGTACTCGGCAAGCGCGAAGTAACGCGTTGCCACGCGAATCGAGTGACGCACGCCATGCGCGTCGGAGACAATTGCGCGTTTGATCTTGTGGCGGTCGTGACACGAGGTGTCGACTATCTTGAGCGAATCTTCGACGTGCAGCGGCCGGTCAGGCGCGTGGCGGTTCCAGTCGTAGAATCGCAGCGTGGTGTCGGAGGTCTGCTGCACCTCGTAGAGCAGTGTGCCGGTGAGGTTGGCGTGCACAGTGCCGGCCCGGATGAGCACGAGATCGCCGGGCGCAATGTCGAAGAAATTGAGCAGCTCCTCAATGCGGCCCGCGTGCACGGCGTCTCGCACTTCGTCAATAGTTACCGCTCGCTTGAAGCCGCAGATTGTCTGGGCGCCCGGCTGCGTATGCACAATGTACCAGCACTCGGTTTTGCCGAACTGGCCCCAGCCATTTGCGCGGGCCTGCGCGTCGTCGGCGTGTACCTGCACCGAGAGTTTGTCTTGCGCATCGATGAATTTGTACAGCAACGGGAATGCGTTGCTTGTGCGCGGAGCCGATCCGAGCAGGCCGACGGCGTTGGACTCCAGCAGACCTCCAAGGGTCGTACCGCAGAGCGCTCCACTATCGACGACCGACTGGTCGTTGCCATAGCCGGAGATCTCCCACGATTCGCCGATGAGACGTGAAGCGGGGATGGGTTTGCCCAGCACACTTCCGAGCAACCGGCCTCCCCAGACTTTTTCTTTGAAGATTGGCGCGAACGTCAGGAATGGAAGGCTTTTTTTGGGGCTCACGCGTCTTGTCTCTCGAGGACCTGTTGCTGGAAGTTGGCGAATGTGTCGAAGAGGAAACCGTCAAAGACGATGTCGAACTTCAGCGTCTCAAAAATATAATTCACGTACTGGTTTGCAGAAATGATGTAGATAGCCCCGCCCATCTTCTTCACCTTGTTCAGGTTGTAGACAAGGGCGCCGATGCCGCCGCTGCAGATAAAGGTCACTTCGTCAAGGTTGAAGACGATGTGACAGAACCCTTCGTCAACAACCTGGTCGATCTCTTTGTCAAGCAGGCGTGCGCTCTCCCAATCGACCTTGCCCG
>Ga0315284_10001939_pt1 | contig 29584 bp, 14 predicted proteins | sample YL17G09_16_MG_FD_203696 | JGI IMG/M metagenome (GOLD analysis project Ga0315284, IMG submission 203696) | Sediment microbial communities from Yellowstone Lake, YNP, Wyoming, USA - YL17G09_16 | ecosystem: Environmental > Aquatic > Freshwater > Lake > Sediment | place: USA: Wyoming | collected...
GCGGCCTCAGCGATCTTTGTACTACATCATGAAATCTGTCTCGACGTCGATACGCGCACTCCGAAGGCAATCGGTGGGACAGTGGCATTCGTTCCGGATTCCCTTCCAACGCATCCCCTGAGGGATGCGTGCTGGACAACGATACGATCTCTGAAAACGGCCCGTTTCATTTGGCGTTAGCGATCCTGTTGCCTGCCAGTTTGCGGCGGACTGTCGTCGAGCTAGAGCGTTGACGAGATCCGATCCAGAATCGAGATTTGGAACGTGTCGACGGGGCATCGTCGTCGCAACTGGAGTTGCCGGGTTAGCCTGTCACTTTTGGGCAGCCGTTGTAGAATACTCGTGGCCTCCCACGGAAATCGGATTTGGCTGTTAAAGAGTTCGTCATAGGGAGAGTTTGTCGATCTCTGCACATCGATCGTACGCGGACATTGCGCGGTGACAGCGTCACCGCGATTCGATTGCAGCCATCATTTTGAAATGCAATGTTCACGAGGAATAAACATGCACCGTGTGTCAGTGCGATGGACAATGGCCATTGCCTGTAGTGCTCTGTGTGGATCCCATTGTCTCGCTCAAGCCCCTCGGGCGTTGTCCGATGAGGAGCGAGCTGTAGCCGAGCGAGCCATTCAAGACATGACGACGACTCTCGATCAGGAATCGGCGAGGCGGCCTCACGAGACATCTGACATCGCGATTTTTCTTAAAGGGGTGGAGTGGGCCTTGCATTATGGTCGCGAATTCAATTCGTCTGACCGGGAGTTGTTGGAGAAGGCGACCCGGCGCGGACGGGAGCGACTGGCTGGATGGATGAAAGACGACCATTCTAGGGCAACCCAACGAGGCAAGATCGCCCTCGGTTATCGATCGATTATCGATGGGTCCGTTCAGCCGTACGGTTTGATTGTTCCCCAAGGCTATGATCACACAAAGCCCATCAGATTGGATGTGGTGTTGCACGGGAGCACTCGGGCTGAGGCCATGACCGAACTGAGATTTATCAACAAATTTGATGAGGGAGATGGCGAAAACAGTTCACCGCCGGAACAGTCCTTTATTGAACTGCATCCCTTGGGGCGTGTCGAAAATTGTTACCGTTGGTCGGGCGAAGTCGATGTTTTCGAAGCCATCGAAGATGTCGGCCGACGTTACAACATCGACCGTGATCGGATTGTTCTGCGTGGAATGTCGATGGGTGCTTCAGGGACGTGGCATCTTGGTCTTAAGCATCCCGATCGATTCGTCGCCTTGGGACCTTACTGCGGATATGTGGACACTCATCACTTTTCGATGACACCGATTCCCCACTTCGTTCAGGTTGGGCCGCTCCCCACATATCAGGAGCTTGGACTGCACATGCTCGACTCGCTCGATTATGCCGCGAATGCAGGGGTGGTCCCGGTGATTGCCTGCATGGGTGAGAAGGACATCTTCTTTCAGGCACATGTGATGATGAGTCAGGCCATGCAACGGGAAGGACTGACTCTGATCAATCTTATTTCACCAGGGACCGGGCATGTCCTCGATCCCGTAACGCATGCCGCACAAATGCGGTTGATTGCGGAGCGTGTGATTGCCGGTCGGAAATCACCGTCAGATCTGCGGTTTGTCACTTGGACACTCAAATACAGTCGCTGCCATTGGCTTGAGATCCTCGGTCTGAAACAGCATTACGCGCGTGCGGAACTGTCTGCACAATTGCGAAATGACGAGCTGATCATTGTCGAACCACGGAATGTCACACAGTTCGCAATCACCACCTCGCAGTTTTCGACAAGGCCCAAGTCCGTTCAGATTGGATCCATAAAACTAGCCATTCCATCGGGCAAAACACAAGCCGACGAAAGGATTCTTGTTTCTCGATGGAGCGGGGATTGGCAGGTGGACAATTCAGGTCTCGTTTCCGGCCCGCAGTCTCGAAAACGCCCCGGATTACAGGGTCCTATCGATGATGCTTTCACGTCACCGTTTTTGTGTGTTCGAGGAACGGGTGAGCCGTGGAACGTGGCTGCGAATGACTATGCTAATGCCAGCCTTCGCCGATTTTCTGACGAGTGGCATCATTATTTTCGAGGGACGCTTCCGATCAAGAATGATGTCGATGTGACGGACACGGATTTACGGACACGACACCTAATTCTCTTTGGAGATCCCGGCAGCAATCGGTGGATCGCCAAAGTTCTCCCGCAACTGCCTCTCAGTTGGACCAAGCAGTCGCTGCGTTTTGCCGGACATGACCTCTCCTCGGCCGAGCATGTTCCCGCATTAATTGCGCCCAATCCACTCCCGGGCGCTGACGAACACTACGTTGTCTTGAACAGTGGGCATACGTTTCGCGAGTCGGAATTGTCCAAGGTGAACTATCTGCTGTTCCCTCGTTGGGGAGACTGGGCAATTTTAAAGATTGATTCTGCTGGATCGAATGTCACACCGGTGGCGGAGACCGTTCTTAGTGCCGGGTTCTTCGATGAGGAATGGCAGATTCAAGACGCCAAGCAAGATTAATCGAGCTACAGGGATCACGTGTCTTGACGGGGAGAAAGATCAAATCGCCGATCCACTCCAAACGGATCATCGCCTTCGACATCACGTCCGATCTGGAGGCTCACTCTTGAACTTGCACTGGATCTCTTTCTTTCACGCTGGCGGTGACGATGAGACCAGGGAACCGCGAGGCCAACCTGCAGGCCAGTTCTTCCATAGCTGGCCGTTCCGTTGCAAAGTGACCCGGCAAGATCATCGCCATCTTCAAATCGCGAGCCTCGAGGCAGGCATGAAACCGAGCTTCACCGGTCAACAGGGCTTGGCATCCAAGACGATGGGCGTCACGCAAAAACTCAGCTGCAGAACCGCACGCAATTCCAAGTTTTTCCACGGGCATCAATGGATCCCCAACAAACTGAACCGTGGGTTGACTCAACCGTGCACCAACCCACTGGTTGAGTTCACCGAGGGACATTATTTTTGAGAGACGTCCATAGCGTCCGGTCCCCGTTCCATCAGGCAACCCCTTTAACGAAATCACGTCGATTGCAGGCGATTCATAAGGGTGGATCAAACGCAGTTGTTGGACCACGTGTTCGACACGGTTTGCCGGACAAACGACTGCGACAGAGATTTCCTCAACATGTTCAAGGCGTCCGACCTGACCAACGCTCGGTCGTGACTTGTCCGTTCCAAGGAACGTACCGGAGCCTCGAAGGTTGAAGCTCCAATTACGATAGTTTCCCAACGCCCCGGCTCCGGCGTCCCACAAGGCTTGCCGAACAACATCCAATTGCAGTTCCGGAACGTACGTTTCAATTTTGTAAAGTTCGTTAAAGACGCTCGCTGGGCGAGTTCTCAGAGGGGCAATCTCGGTTAGCTCCATTAACTCGGCCAATTGCTGGTTGATTCCGGTTTCTGCGTTGTCATAGGCCGTGTGCGGAGAATAGACAGCCATTCCATGCTGCATCAATTTGAGCAGCAGGCGTCCTTCGGCAGTCGTACTGTTCACGCGTTTGACCGGACTAAACAGAAGGGGATGATGTGTAACGACAAGTCTCGCTCCCAGCTCAATGGCTTCCTCGGCAACTTCGGGGGTCAGAGTCAGGCAGGTCATCACTCTCGCAACTATAGTTTCTTCGTCTCCTAACAATAGTCCGACGTTGTCCCAGTCTTCGGCCAGTGACAGGGGCGCGATTTGCTGCATGTAGTGACAAATGTTTTGTACAGAGACTGGGCGCGATGCGGTCATCCGAAATATTTCCTCTCGACACTCAGTGCCTCATGATTTTAGGTTACCGGTTGCGCAGCCCACAGGCGGCGGCCGCCAGCCAATCTCGAACGTGAAAAAGTGTGACGGCAGATCTTTCTGCTCATATCCGCTGCGGGATTATCGGGAGCGAGTCTCTGCATCAACGTCAGGCTTTAAATGTCGGCCGAGCCACCAGCCCCAGACGGCATAGTGCAACAGGGAAAACCATCCGAGTCCGGTGACGACAAGAAAGATTCCCAACACGGCCGGCAGAATCATGGCGATCAGTCCCATAAGTAACGTCGCAAGGAAGACCACCATCAGCAGTGCGGACAGAGTCTGCAAATCGGCGTCGGCTTTTTTCTGTTCATCGTTCGTCATCGAAAGACCTTTCTCAATGCTTCCCGGCGATAGTGAAACCCGTCCTCGAGATCCTCTAGAATCTTAGCCGCTGTGACGACCAAACCCATCAATCCGGCGGGAGGCTCAAATTCGATTCGATTGATGAGGAACACTCCGCCATCGACATCGGGTTCAATAATATAGTCGTGTCTCCATCGTTTCAGGGGTCCGTGGGTCATCTCTTCAGAAAAACGAAGTGGTGCGACAAATTCTACGATCTCGTAGGAGAGTTGTTGGACCATTCCGTAGGCCTGCACTTTGCAGATCAATTGACTTCCGAGTTCGATCACGGACGGCGGATCCACAAAAACGAACTGTGTTTCCGGCGGGGCGATATCCTGCAGGTTGGCCGGACAGATAATATATTGGAAGACCTGATCGGGCGTCGCGTTGAGCAGCGTACGGCTTTCAAACAATGGCATGACGTGACCTTGGGTTGACGAGTAATATCGTTTCAAACGTGCCGATCACGATTCGCCGCAATTCGAGCAGCTCGTGAAATCGCGTTTTGGAGGGAATCTCCATGGCGAACGCCTCTTGTCGCGTCCCTCCGTTTGAAACACAGCACGAAAATAGGTGAGGAGCGGTGATCGTGTTTTTAATAGGCTCCGGCATGACGACCGGTTCTCGGATCGCCAGCCGCCTCGATGAGTCCGCTGGCTGGATCAATCACGAGAACAACCGGCGATCCAATTGCTCTGGAGTGTCTGATCAGATGGCCTTTCGCGGCAAGTTCTTTGAGAGTGTTTTCTCCGATATCGGGTGAAATGATGAGACTTCCCAATTCCGCAGGAGTTTGTCGAAAGGATCCCATGTGGTGGTTTGTTCCGAAACGAGCGGCCGCCAATGACATCACAGGACTCAAACCGAAGTCGATGTGGTTCACAAGCAGTTGCAATGTGGCTTGATCTTGACTGTCACCGCCGGCGACGCTGATGGCCAGTGACGGCTTCCCGTTTTTTGTCACCAGAGTGGGAGTCAGCGTAATCCGCGGCCTCTTTCCCGGCTCAATGCAGTTCGGATGACCTTCCCAAAGGTTGAAACTTTGAAGTCTTGTCCCCAACCAGACTCCGGTCTTGCCGGCCTCAACGCCTTGCCAGCCACTGGGAGTCGCAGCTACCATGTTGCCCCACTTGTCGGCCACGACGCACGTTGTGGTATCTCGGTTGGGGCCACTCAACCCCTCACGAGTTTCCTGATCGGTGAGTAACGCCTTTCCCAATTTTGGATCGCCGGGCCGTTCAAGCAGCGACGCTCGCTCGGGGTCAATCAGCGAACGGCGGAGGGATCCGTAACGAGATGACAATAACTCCGAAAGCGGAACGTCAGCAAATAACGGATCAGCGTAGTAGACGTCGCGATCGGCAAGAGCCAGTTTCATCGATTCAACGAGCGTATGGATCGTGCCCGAACTGTTATGTCCCATCCGGTTGAGGTCATCTGTTTCGAGTATTCGAAGTGCCTCAAGAACACTGGGACCTTGGGTCCACGGGCCACACTTGTAAACGACATGTCCCTTGTAGTCGATGGAAGCCGGTTCCTCGATTCGAGTGACGTACGTGGCGAAATCGACGTAACGGAGAAGGCCACCGTTTTCCTCGCACCATGTCGAAATCTCACGAGCAATAGGACCACGATAAAAGAAATCGCCCACGAATCGCAATCCTCGACTTCGATCATCAGGAGACGACTTTTCTGCATCAATCATTCGACGCAATGTGGTCGCCAGACGCGCGTGCCAATCGATTGTATGGCGATCAAGAATTGTGAGAGTCGGAGTGACGACAGCTTCAAAGCGAGACGTTCCATACCGATCCAGCAAGGTGAGGCAGGTCGCGAGGACCGCCGGTGTTGCCGCCGGTTCCAGTCCCTTCAAGGGAATGCCGCCCGGTTGATCTAAAGCTCTTGAATTGGCGGTCAGTCGTCCACCGGACTTCAAGACAAAATACTCCCGTGTCGCGAGACGAGGAGCAACACCGACTCCGCTGATGGCTTCGACCACGCGTCTCTTGGCGTCATAGATCAGGATTGGGACTTCGCCACCGAAACAAAAGTCATTCGAGTCAGTCACACTCAAGGCGAGCAGTGTGGCTACAGTGGAATCAGCCGCATTTCCTCCGTTTCGCAATATCTGCAATCCAATCGCTACGGCCTCCGCACCTCCAGCGGCCACCCCGCCATTTTGGCCGAGGCCGTGAGAGTTGATCCCCTTCGCCGATTCCTCTGTGGATTGCCCCTCTGCAAAATCGCTGAAAAGTAACATCAACACACAGATGACGTTCAGACATCGAAACATGCGCACGGTTCCTGTGTTCCGAGGAGTTGTTTATTTTTTTCGCTCGATTATGAGCGATCTGCTCTTTTCTTGCGACCATTGCCCTGAATTATAAGATCGAATTTTTATCGCTCTGATTCAGATGAACCCGATCGCAAATCGCTGCTGAGAGGCCGTCCCAAGGGGACGTGCTTTTTTTGGATTCCCGCCTAACCGATCGACGTTGCCCTGATGATTCTGAATGGACGGCCACAGAAAGCCTCGACGAGGGCATTCCCAATTCAGACGCCGCCTCTCGCGGAGTATACGTTCAAGTTGCGGATGGAGCCTGATGACGACAGGAATTTCTGAACCGAAATAACGCATTTCATCAACGTCTTTTCCTTCGGCAAATGCGATCGTCAAAGATCAAACTGGGCGATTTTCGAGGGCAGCGGGATTGGATCTGGGAACGCCTGTTCACTCCCCAAATTCACTGCCATACAGTCCGAATATCCCTCCAAGTTTATCCCAAACCAGGAGGGTTAGGGAGGGATAGTTCTTGAAGTTTTGCCCGAGCGGAGACTCACTCGATACCTCTCACACTTTAACAACAGGTCTTTTGGGTGGCATGGGTTGTTTGTGGATGTCTTTTGACGGCATTAACATTTTTTCTGCGATCTCCTCGCCGTCGGCTGCGTTTCACTCGGTTTCAATTGTCCATAAGACTCATCAATTAAAAATGTTGCGAAAAATGTAATAAAAAAATCGTGCTTCGGCCGTGTCAAGCAGAGACTTTAGGTGGTTTCCAACAACCGACTTAATCCTCTTGATCGTCAAAACAATAAAATATTTTCTCACCGATGAAACCCCACCAGACCGAATAACGAGAGGAAGCGAACTTTTCGTCACAACCGGCGTTGTCGGGCGAGACGGAGAGTCTTGCGAAACGGGGACTCAGGCTCTTCTCGAGCTTTGACCACTGAGTCACGTTCGCTGAAGTGGGAATCTGCGGGGGGAGGCGTCCATGCTACGAGTGAATCTCAGTCTACTGTGCTTGGTGTCGTGGTTGACGGCGGGGATTGTCTTCGCCCAGCCCGAAGTCATGCCAAATTCCACTGCCGGTTCAGCTTCTGTCCAGAATTTCAGTGGCGGGGCCACGATTCGGGGAACGTACTTCGATGTTCAAAACATGACTGGCAACGGCGTAGGCTATCAAAACGGCTTTACCCAATTAGGGGCATTCACACCGTTTTGGCTTAGCGAAAATTCGTTTCTTGCCCTCAACTCGCGACTGATACTGACGGACCACAGCCACGTTGGCGTTAATGCCGGTGCTGTGGCCCGCAGATATTTTGAAACATCAGACCGGATTTATGGGGTCAATGGATACTATGATTCCGATCAGACCAACTTCGGCAACAGGTACTCACAGGTCACGGCGGGCTTTGAAACTCTCGGAACTAACTGGGACTTTCGCGCCAACGGATATTTTGCGTTGGGGACGACGGATCGCTTCATCCGCGGATTAGGTGTCGGTGGCGACCCCTACTTTGTGGGCCACCAAATCGCGTTCCTCGGCCAACAACTTCGTGAAGAATCGTTGACCGGAGGCGACTTCGAATTCGGCGTGCCGGTCACGCCCGCGACTCCGTGGTTGCGAGCCTACGCGGGTATGTACGGATACCAGTCAAACGCCGCCAATGAACCGATCGGTGTCCGCGGACGATTGGAAGCCTGGGTCAGCGACGATCTGTCCGTCGGCGTGAATGTGACCGACGACCGACAGTTTGGAACGAACGTCAACGCGGTAGTTGATTTTCGATTTGCCGGCTTCAAGGCAACACGGTACTTCCCACAATGGACGACGTCCGAACGAATGCTTATGCCCGTCGCACGCAACTGGCGCGTGGCAACGGATACCTACTCACAAGACGTGAATGTGGCTGCAACAATTGGTAATCATTCGTACTTTGTGACTCACATCAACAATACCGCCGCTGCTGGCGGCGACGGAACATTCGAGCATCCTTTAGACACCCTTCCCCACTCTGCTCCGAACTCGGATTTGATTCTCGTCCAGGCCGGCTCCACGAGCGAAGCCAATCCGCTGTTGGGCGAACTGACTTTGGTCAACAATCAGCGACTGCTGGGCGAAGGCAGAGCCCACCTCGCCCCCCTGAGGGCTAGCTATGGTGGACAAACCATTGACGGCACCTTCGTTCTTCCCGGCTTCACCAACAGTGGCAATTATCCGTTCTTAAGCAGCCATGGAAACACGATCACTCTGGCCAACAACAATGAAGTGTCTGCGTTTAATCTGCTGAATGCGGCTGGAAGTGCGATCGTCAACGCTCCCGCTGGATCGAACAACGTTTTGCTTCAGTCTCTGGAAATTACGGGGAACGGTGGACGCGGTATTAGTCTGACAAACGCCACAGGCTTCGGCATCATGCGCGGGATCAATTGGAACAGCGGTTCCACCAATTATTCGAACCCGAGCGGTCTCGGGAACAATGATGCGGGTGGGATCTTTGTCGATTCCGGCGCCGCCGGATTGAACTTGTTGCTGAATGATGTGGCGATGAACACTTCGCAGGGGATTCAACCGTTTGGAATCAACCTACAGGCCGATGACGGATCTCTGATAACACGTTTGAGAACGGTCCAAGCCAACGGAATTGCGTCCGGATTCGGAAATTCAAACGCAGGGATTATTTTTGGAGAGACAGGACGGAATCTGACGGCGGATCTCCTCGATGTCTCGGCCAGCAACAACTTGGGATCTGGCCTGCAGGTCACCTCCGCCGCTCCCGGTGGCAGGATCGTTCTCACGGCCGATAATCTGATCGCCAGCGGAAACACGTTAGACAATTTGCAGATTGGGTCGCAGGTCAGTCCGCTGCTCGGCACAACGTTTACTGGCGATTTCACCTCGTCTACCTTTAACAACAGCGTCACCGGTGCGGGCATCGTCTACGCTCAGTCGGGAGGAAGTGGAACTCTCAACCTGTCCTCGGTCCAAGCCAACAACAACGGATTGGATGGACTGGGAATGTTCGCCACATCCGGCAGCACGATGAACATCAACTCGGCATTGATCCAAGCCAACAACAACGGATTGGATGGACTGGGAATGTTTGCCGCATCCGGCAGCACGATGAACATCAACGTCACCAATGACGCGGTGAACGATGGTGCCTTGGCCCAGAATGGGCGGGATGCTTTCCACATCGAGCAGCTCGTCGGTTCTTCGAAGGTCAACCTGTTTGTCGATCCGACCGATGCTTCCCAGAGTGGTCGTGACGGGTTGAACTTCAGCCTCGCCAATGGTTCGACGTTGAAGACCACATTCCTCGACGTCAATTTGAGTAGTAGTGCCGAGAGTACTGTCGATGGTTTGATGAACAATGCGAACCTAGAGCTCGTGTTTGACCACACGACAGGTGATTTTTCGGGGCAGCACGGTTTGTCACTGATCGCCAATGCCGGCAGCAGAGCGGACATGAGAATCTCTAATGGAACGCTCGCCAACAGCAGTCAATCGGCTGTAAATACCTTCGATGCGGTCAACATTCATGCGGATGCGTCGACCGTCGATTTGGTGATGTTCAATACTCCCACGGACAATCAGGGATCGTTGGGACAACAACGCCGCAGCCTGACGCTCGATATCAACGACAGTCTTTTTAACGGCACCGTATCGGCGGGCAACCTTTCTGGAAATCTGATGAACGCCGTGAATGCGAGCGTGACGAATGGAGCGACGGCAAGATTGGATTTAGTCAACAGTCCTGGAAACAGTAGCGGGGCAGACGGATTTGTTGCCACTGTCGATAACTCTCAATTCAGAGCAAACCTGACCAACAGTAATTTCAACAACAGTGGAATCGGAGCCGGTGGAAATGGCATGATTTTCAACGTGACCAACGGCGGCGTTTTTACGGCGGGCCTGGACAACAGCAGCTTTAACAACAGCGGTGCGGACGGTTTGCACGGCGTTGTCAATGCGTCGGTTGCCAACCTCACTCTGACCAACAGTAGTACGGTTAGGGGCAATGACCGGGACGGATTGGACTTCAATGTCGATGCCGGACTGTTGACCGTCAACGCCACCAATTCGTCGTTCAGCAACAATGGTGTGGGTGGCGTGACCGGCAACGGCATTCTCGGGGTGATTGGCAATGGGGGCCTGGCCACGCTCGATTTTGTGAATACGCCAGTCAGGAACAACTTCAACAATGGGATGTTTGTCACCGCGACGGGCGGATCCGACGTCCAGGCTGCGTTTGACAACAGTCCGTTTGCCGCCAACGGTCTGATCACGGATGGCGATGGCATCCGGCTTGATCTAAGCGGTTCGCCGAGCAGTTCCCTGACGTTGACGAACAATTCCAACGTGAATGGGAATGGTGGAGACGGCGTCGAGCTCAACGCCACGGATGGAACGGTCTTCACACAAGCCTTCAGCAATCTGACGGTTTCGGACAACGGACAAACGGCCAGCACGGGCAACGGTTTTGTCGCCAATGTTGATGTGACGGGGACTGGTGGTTCGACGGTTGATTTGACCTTTAACACGGTGAGCCTCGTCAACAATCTTCCCAACGCGACACAGCAAATGGGTTTCTTGTTTGATGTGAGGAACACCGGCACGCTGACGGCCGGTTTCACCGACAGCGATCTCTCGAACAACTTCCAGAACGCCATTAACGGCAACGTCCAAGACGCGGGAACTGTGGCGACGGTCGCGATGAGCAACACCGTGGCGGATAACAGTGGTGTCGTCGGTGCGATTTTCAATGTCACCAACGGCGGAGTCTTGAACTTCGCGGCGACGAACAACAGTTCGATTTCAAACAGTGGTGCTGCGGGTGTGCTGGTGAATGTAGACGGTGCCGGCTCGCAGGCGAACTTTGAATTCAATCAGTTGTCTCTGAACGCCAACGGGCTGGTGTTTGGTGGTGAGGGCTTCATTGGTACCGCGACTGGCGGCGGCAACTTGAACGCCTGCATCGCCGCCTCCTCGATCTCGGACAACGCAAATCAGGGAATCGAACTGGCCATTGGTTTGAACTCGCTCGCCATCTTCGACGTTCGGACCAGTGTCATCGACAACAACGGCAGCGAAGGCTTGCTCGCCGATGTCGATGGCGGCACGTTCTACTATCGCTCGGTCGGAAACACCTACAACAACAACGGGACGAACGGCGGACTGGCTGGCGTCAGCGTCACGGCGACCGGGACGGGTCCTGCTGACACGGCCACTGCGATCCTGCTCTTCAGCGGCGACACTGTGAGTGCCAACGACGGCGACGGATTCTTCTTCAACGCTCAGAATGGTGCGACGCTGACAGCGAGTCTCGATGCTGACACGATCACGAACAACGGTGCCTCGGGAACGGGTTTCGGAGTCAATTTCAACGCCAACGGTACCAATACTAAAGCTAACCTGCTGCTGACAGGTGTGAATGATCTCGCGGGCAATGCTTCCGGGCCTTTCCAGTTCGGTATCGGCGCGATTGATACCACTGTGCTGAGCCTGTCGGGTAGTTTCGACAATAGCGTCGGGGACGGAATCTTCATCGACCTCAATGGTGTGCAGAATGCCACGGTCGCGGTTCAGGGGCCAGGCACGATTGACGGAAGTGGCGGGGATGGAATTGATGTGCGGATGACAAATGTGATCAACGGATCCGTGCTGATTAGTGGATTGACGAGCATCAATTCCAGTGCAGGTGACGCAATCCATCTGGAGATGGACAATGTCTTCCGTGGCGCGATTGAAATTTCTGGGCCTGCGGGTGGGACATCAATCAACGACAGCGGCGACGACGGCATCGATATTTTCTTGTCAGATACGGTGCTAATCGACGATCTGGAAACACAGTTCGCAGCCACATCGATCAACGTCATCACGCCGACGTCCAACTTGAGTAGCCCGCTGAACGGTTGCCTGCCGCTGGCTGTGAGCACAAACTTCAATTCCTTCGGACTGATACCGACCGACGCGTTGGCAATCGACACTATTTCTACGAATAGAAGCGCCGGTCAGGGGATCAATATTCATTCTCCCTCCGGGCAAACTTCAGCGATTGCAACGGCGACGGTTTCCAACAGCGTTTTCACTCAATCCGCCGGTGGTGACGGAATCCACTTCGGCCTGTTCGACACGTCGGTCAATTCGTTCTCGATTACGGGGAATGAGATTGCAGATTCCCGCGATCATGGCGTCGCGTTAACTCTCGACAATTCGCCGATCGGGACATTGAATCTGACCGACAATCAGATCGACCCCAATGGCGGCGACGGAATCCTGCTCAGTTCCCAGAACGGATCGAATATCGGCGCTGCGACGATAAGTCGGAACACGATCCAAAATAATGCTCTGCATGGTATCGAGATTCAGGCGATCAATAGTACTCTGCCTAGTGGTTCTGCCCCAATGATCGTCAGCAGCAACACCATCAGCAATAATGCGGGCGGAGATGGCTTTCGGATGATTAATCCGAGCACCGGTGCCGTCGGAATCGGCCTGTCCTTCACTGATAATACGATTTCGGACAACACAGGAACTGGTGTCAACCTGTCACTCCTTGATTTAGTGGGACAAGGCCTCACGTCCCAATTCACCAACAACATCATCAGTGGTAACACCGGTGGCCCTGGTGTAAACATTGAGTTGGCCGACAACAGAGGGTTCGCAGGTGGGTTTGTCGGAAATACAGTGACTCAGAGTGGAGCCGGAGGAATCAACATCGCCGCCGGTGCCAATGGGTTTGTCAACTCCGACTTCAGTAGCAACACGGTCAATGAGAACCTTGTCGGCTCTGGTATCAGTATTGCGATGGGCCACGACACCAGCTTTACCGGCAATTTTGATGCGAACCAGGTGAACCAAAACGGAGCCGAAGGGGTCCAGTTCGCGTCCGACACAAACGGGATCATCACCGCCGATTTCACGGACAACACGATCAACGGAAACACCAGCCACGGCATCGACATTGCCTTGGGAACGGGGGGCCAGTTGAACAGTGTCAACTTCTACGGCAACACGATTGGAACGGAGACGTTAGGCAATGGTGGGATGGGTCTCAGGCTTGTGGCGCCGGCCCTGTCAACGTTCACGCTGAATATGGGTGATGCCGCTCAGGCTGCCAACAACATCGACTTCAATACTGATGCCGCCGTCGGTATCACGACGACAGGCGGTCCGAACAGCACACTGAACATTATCAACAGTTCGCTCAGCAACACGCTTCTTGGAGCGGATGCCAACTTCCAAGGCGACGGGCTGGCCGTTTTGATGGCGGGGGGATCAACTGTCTCGGGCTCGATCGTCAGTTCCACACTCAGCAGCAATGCGGGTGGCGGAATCCGATTCAACGTTTCCGGTAACAACGCGGGGACATTTGCCGTGTTGAACAACATGATCATCGGTGGGACGACGGCCGCTCTTGGAAATACCGTATCGGAGAACGGCGGTAACGGTCTTGAGATCCTTCGGGTGGCTGACGGGCAGGTCAACGCCATCCAAATCCTGAACAACATCATTGATAACAGCGGTCAGAACGGGATGCGGATCATGGCCGCCAACAAGAACCAAATCGATACTTACACGATCAATAACAATGCGATGACAAGCAGTGGTGCCAACGGAATTTTGTTCGAGATAAAAGCCGATGCGGACCTTCGTGCTAACTTGGACATGAACACCATTACCGACAACGGAGCCAATGGAATCTTGCTGACAGAAGAGCTCAACAATCCTGTTGACAGCCGGTCGTTCCAAGGAACCTGGACCCGAAACCTGATTGCGGATAATGAGGGCCGCGGTATCGAGCTCCAGGGTGTGATGGATGGTTTGTTAATTGGAGACGCGACCGATCTTAATCTCGGAAACGTGATTGCACGGAACAACCAGGATGGTATTCGTGTTACGAGTCCGGGGACCGTGACGATTGGCAGTAACGTCATTCAGGAAAACGGAACGCTTGCGAATCTGGGGACAGCCAGCGAAAACGCAGGGATCATGATGAATGCCCAAGTGGGAAGCCGCATCATCGTCACGAACAACCTAATCACGGACAACTTCGGTGACGGCGTGCAGTTTTCAAAAAGGGATCAGGTCTTGTCATTCCTGCCACAAGAAATCACGATCACGGATAACGCAATTTTTGGAAACAGCGGTCGCGGTATCGATCTGATCAACCAAGGCAGCAATTTCCTGCGGGCTGACATTACTGGCAACGAGGTGAATTCCAACCAACTCGAAGGGGTCTACTTAGTGAACACGTCCTCGGTGACGCAGAATCAATTCAGTTCGAGTACGGCTGCAATGGCCAGCGATGGCGACGTTAATGCCACGCCGACTCTCGAACTGCGATTCTCGCAAAACCAAGTGCGTGGTAACGGCATCAACAGTAACCTCGCGGGGACGGGACTGATTGTTCGAATTGGGACCAGCGATGGTGGCGGTGGTGTGACCGATGCGGGTGGGTTTGCCAGCACCGGTGGCGTTGTCCCCATCAATGGAAGCCCCTTCGGCCTTTCCAGCCGAGCTGGTGTGACAATGGCTGCTGACAACAACAATTTCGGTGGAAACTTTGGAGACGACATTGTGTTCACCTCATTCGTCTCCACCACGGCCCCCAGCACGGGGACGGCTTGGGTCGAAGACACCACGTCACCCGCTCCGGTTCCTCCCGTTGCCGTTTTTGACCCAGCGGGATACCAAAGTGATCCACTGTCTCGCTTCGACCTGTACTTCCGCGGCAACACCTATGATCCATTATCACTGGATCCAGTGGGTAACGATCTCGGTGGATTTACCAGCAGAAATCCCGCTTTGGTCGCGTTCTACAACACGACTGACGGGGTCTTCAAATCACGTCTGGATACAATTGCCGCTCCCGATGTTCCCGGACCATTCACGAGCGATAGCCGGGCCAGAAATGCGACTCGGCAAGCGGCCCGGATTCCACTTTTCAATGCACCGACAGGGCCAGGATTGGTTGGAGATTCGTTCCTCTATCCTGGAATGGGGCAAAGCACATGGCGTGTTAATACGGTCGATCCAGCCTTCATATTTGACGTGAATCCGTACGTCAACACGAACGACTCGCGCGGCAGGCTGCTTGACAACGCGGTCGGCAATGGCGAATTGCGCTATGGATGGGGCAGACTTCCTTAGGCTCCGCAGCGTCTGATCGGCCAAGGCGTCTGTTGATTATTGTGGCGAGTTCATCCGACGCATCACACTCCCCGAGATCATCTCTCGGGGAGTTTTTTATTGGAGAGCCAGAAGCCCTCGCCCTAACGTCGGACCCGGTTGCCCCTTCGCACGTCAGAAACCGCGGACGGAATCTATCAAAGGGGTTTGCAGGCGACCGAGTCCGTGCCGGAATGAGCTCTCTTTCGAGACGCCGAAGCGACAGCGATTGGGGAGCGGATTTTGACTCGCACCAAATAAGGAGGTCGAGTTTTCAAGAGGCGACAATCCGGTCCTCTCGAACTGAAAACGACGACGGTCGGTGACGACTTCATTCTGACGATGGGCGTCAGGCCACTGCGTTTGTCGTGATTGATTTTCACAAATTCTCGATTGGTGTTTCCGGTGGTTGGTAGAACAACGCCACAGGAAGCATCAATAGGGCCGCGAAGCCGAACAGACTGGCGTAGGGAAGCTCCAGGCAATCGATTAACAAAAAGCGACTGAGTGAATAGACAACGGCTGAACCAGCGATGCCGATCCAGTTGAGCAGATTGAAGGCACCAATGATGCGTCCCTTTTGATCCGTTGGGGCCGTCGCTTGCAGAAAGACTTGCAGGGGGACACTGAAAAGCCCCGCAAACAGTCCGACTGCCACGAGGGCGAGTCCACTTCCGTAGAGACCAAGAAGTGAGCCTCTGTCCAGCGGGTTGTTCGCCGTTTGGACAGAGTTCTTACCGTCAACAACATTTCCGCCATTGGAGATCGCTCGCTCATCAGGATTAGCGAATAGGGGAGCCTTTAGATCGGCACTCTCCTGCAAACGGGCGATTTTCTGTTGGTGAATCTCGTCTCGAATCACGTTGAAACCCGGACCTGGAATACAAAGCATGCCGAGGCTGAGAGTCAGGCCCCAGGCGCCGACTTTCACGAGCCAGCCGCGGACTCGATCCTTCGACAACAGGCCCGCTAGAACACAACCAACGGCGATGCCTAAACCCGTACTCGCGGCCATGATACCGGTGGCAAGATCGCTGAGCTGCAGCTGTTCCTTCCCGAAGGCATTAATCGACGGCGGATAGACAGTTCCGCCGACAAACCAGAAAATGGACGACATCAACAATGCCCCGAGCATTTTCCGATTGGTGACCAACGTTTGGCGGGTCTCTGCAGCAATTCCCAAACAAGACCAATGAAATTTCAGATTCGGCTCGGCTACCGGAGTTGATCGGATGATCAGCGATGTTCCTAGGCCGATGGCCGAAACCAACAGACAGGGGAGACTTGCCAGCCAGAGAGATCCGGAAAATATCTGCTTGACCGCACCGGCGGCCGACAGTCCGAAAATGATTGCCAGAAACGTGGCCATTAAGATAAAGCCATTCGCTCGCGGCAGATCTGTTGAGCGGACCAATTCAGGAAGAATGCCGTATTTAGAGGGGCCGAAAAATGCGCTATGAACCCCCATTAGGCAGAGAACGGCCAGTAGCAGGGAGAGGCTTTCCGTGGCGAACCCGACAAAACCAAGAAGGACGATTCCCATTTCCGCAACCTTACAGGTCACGATGATCGTTCGTTTGCTAAACCGATCCGAGAGGAAGCCCGCGTAGCCTGAAAATGCGATGAACGGCCACGCAAACAAGAACATGGCGAGTCCCTGTAGATCGCGTCGGCCACTCTGTACGTTGTCGAGGCACAGCAACAGCACCAGTTGCTTGAACAGATTGTCGTTGAAGGCGCCTAAAAATTGAGTGATGTTGAGTCCCCAAAACCCCCAATCGTGAAAAAGTAACGGACGCGGATCATTGTCACCCGGAGTATTCATTGTTTCGTTCCTTGCGTGCCGTGAGAATCTTCGTTCCAAATCTCAGGTGTCTGCGGATCTCTTGTGACGAGGTTGTCCATGAGACGAGCTCACTCGTCAACAGTGGTTTGCCAAGTCATTCCATCGTCAGCGACTTCTTGTTTCGCTATCGTTAGGTGAGCGATTATCATCAGGCGAATAGGTGAGCGAGAGTTCTGAGACTGACCGCGTGACTTTCGTCTCCGCGGGTTCCCCTTGAAACAACGTCCGACGGAAGCCGACCGATGTCTGTCCGGTTATCAAAACAGATCGTCGTCAAATCGTGTTTGCGAGGACTCCTATTTTCGTTGATTCGACCGGTTGTTGGTGTACCGTTCCTCGGTCGATCCTGTCCCCGCAGAGCGAGGATCTGGTCGGCATCGGGTTGGTTACGGTGGAGTTTCGTTTGCGCCTTCGTTTTGTTGCTGAGTCCAGCAGCGAATGCCCTCGGTCGCGAACGGTATTTTGAATTCGTCGACGGTTTGCGTGACCGTCAGTATTATGACGAGGCCCTGTTTTATCTGGATTTGATTCGTGAACGAGCCTCTGTTCCCGCCGAGGTAAAACGGGGCATCCCCTATTACAAGGCGATGATCCTCAAAGACACGTCACGCAAGTCACGCACTCCTGAAAAACAAACGGAGCTGCTCCTTCAGTCACTGGCATTATTCGAGCAGTTTGCAACAGGTAATCCGAATCAACGCGAAGTGGCGGACGCTTATTGGCAGCGTGCCCTGATCCACTTCAGTCAAGCGCGGATCGCAATTGTTCAATCACGGTCCCCTGCGAATCAGGGGACGAGACGTGACTTGCAGGCCGCTGCTCGAAAGCAGTTGATCGAGGCCCGAGCGTTGTTTCGGACGGTTTTTGATCAACACGAGGCGGCATTAAAAACGTATCCGCAATTTATTGATCAACAGAAGGAGCCGGATCAATTTCTGGCGAGAGTCAGTTCCGAAGAAAATTTAGTCAACGCGATGTTGAATCTCGCGCTGTGTCGGTATTACGAGGCGCAAACCTATGACACAGGAACTCCGACATTTCAACAACTCTTGTACGACGCTGCGTCGGAATTTCAGACAATGAGCCAGCGTTACCGCAGTCAAGTGGGTGGGCTTTACGCCCGCGCATGGCAGGGGAAATGTTACGATGAGTGTCATGACAGACAACAGGCCATGGGAATTTACACGGAACTGCTCGACCATCCGGGCGAGAATCCGGAATTAGAAAAACTCAAGACGCAGACGCTCTACTTTAAGATGATTTGTCTCAACGGCAAAGAACAGAACAACTCACAGCAGGTCATCGAACTGGCCGAGGAATGGCTCAAGAAGAACCCGTCCAATCGGCGTACGGAAACGGGCCTTGGAATCCAATGGGAGCAGGCCAGAGCCTTGGAATTGGTGGGCGATGCCTTCGGAAAAAAGTCAAAGTCAGAGGCCGAACGGGTCTGGCGTCAGGCACGCTCCATGGCCACCCAAATCAACAAGTATCCCAGTGAGTTTAAAGAGGACTCGCAATCGATGGTTGAGCGATTGCAGGTCAAATTAGGCGGCAAGTCGCCGGTTCCTCGCGATTTTGATTCGGCATTTATCTCTGCCGGGCAATCCTTTCGAGCGGCCCTAGAACTCCAAAAAGAAATCGATGGTGCGGCAAGGCCCCTGCAATCCACTCAGTCAACGGAGACACGTGACAAAGACTGGCGAAACGCGTTGGAGGAGGCGGCGCAGAACCTCGACAATGTTTTGAGTCTGGCCACAAAACGAAGCGATCCAAAACGCACGACCGAGGCGCGGCTCTGGTCTGCGTATGTCAATTATTGGCAGGGTAAGAATTACGAATCCGCCGTGCTGGCCCAATTCGTGGCTCGGACTGCTGACCGAAGCAACGGGACCGTCGGTTTGGATGCCGCATTCATGGGGTTCGCCGCATTCGTCAAGGCGTTCCATGACAATAAGTTGCCGTTTGAGGAAAAAGCAGAGGACATTCGACTGGTGATTCAAGCGTGCAATTTGATCACAGACCGCTGGCCTTCGAGTGACAGAGGCTATGAAGCACAGATGACGCTCGGCGAAATATTCAGTCGCGCGAAGCAACCGCTTCAAGCCGCCGAATGGTATGGGAAAATTCCCGAATCGGATTCGCGATTCGGCCACGCTCAAATCGCCGCAGGGCAGGCTTACTTGAATGTCTATGAGGACTCCCTCGACGTCGGTACAGGTGCCGCACAGGAATTGAATGATTGGCTTGAGCGGGCCGCGAGGTACCTCAGAACAGGGCTGACCCAACAGGAAGCACTTCTGCCGAAGGAGGGTCCGGCAACACCAGAGTTGATTTCCGCCAAGTTGTCGCTTGCCCAAATACTCATTCGCCAGAGTCGGGATGCGGAGGCCTTGACTGTGCTTACGGAAGATCCTCATTCGATCACCAAAGCGGTTTCCGTGGAACAGGAATCGGAGCGTCCCGACTACGGAATCACCGGCCGTCCGTTTGCGATCGAGACCTACAAACTGTTGCTTCGTGCCTGCGTCGGCACCCGGAATCTCCAGCAGGCTCGAGAAACAATGAGTCGGTTGGAGGCCATTTCCGAAGCGGGGAGTTCTCAAACTGTGGCCGATGTCACCGATCTCTATGTCGGGCTGGGTCGGCTTCTCAAGGAAGAATTGGAACGCTTTCGGAACAACGGTGAAGTGGATCGATTCCAAAAGCTCTTAGTCTCTTTTGAGACTTTTCTCAATGATTTGTCCGAACGCACCGAGGGCCAGACCTTCATGACGTTGAGTTGGATTGGGGAGACGTATTGCGCGCTTGGCGAAAGTGTGGCGAACAATGTCGACAAATCAGCCTCTTTTTACCGGATGGCAGGGACGGCCTTTCGCGAAATTGTGACGCAATCAACACTCAGAACAGACTTCGTATCACCCGACCAGTTGTTACGTATCAAGCTTCGACAGGTTCGCGTTTATCAGTCGATGAAAGAGTTCGAAGCTGCCGAATCGTTGATGGGCGAAATCCTCAAGGCCCGCCCGAATGATATTAAGGTCCAGTGTGTCGCCAGTGAATTGTATCGCGATTGGGGCACAAGCCGTGGGGCGGACGGTTCCGCGCAGTTGCTCGCCGCGATTCGTGGCGAGGACAGAGTGGGCGCGTGGGGATGGGGACAAATCAGTCTGAGGGTCCAAAGATCGAAAGCGTTCGGAATCGATCCGGCGTATCTCGAAACGTTTCTTGATGCCAGATTCAAGGGAACTCAAACTCGGCGGATTTACGCCGGTCGTCTGCCGCCGTTGGAAAAACAAAAAGAGCTGGAACGATGCCTCACGGAAATCATCGCCACCGCAACTGTTACCAAAGACATGGCCGCGGAATGGTACAATAAATTCAACCCCCTGTTTCGAGAGATCCTTCAAGAGTCTGGCCGGCCCTCGATCAACCTAGCTCGTGACGCGGAGATTTCTGCGTCCGGTCAAGTCACGAATGCTCTAGTTATCGAACACGACGACGCATCCCCACGGACTGCCGAGACCCAGAGAAAATCTGCCGGACAATGGCTCCTGATGGTTGTTGCCGTGATCTGTGTTGGCGGCTTGGTGTGGGTCACATGGGCTCTGTTACGGTCCAATCCGAAACGGAAGTCCTTCGGCTCGACGATGCCATCAGGCGTGCTTTTCAATCCAGAAACCTCCCAGAATGATGCGGATCCGTCGGTGGGATTCATGGCGGCAAAAGTGCGCCCTCAAAAAAATACGTCGGCCGCGCCGAAGCTCCCATAATCTTCGATCGCTGAGCCAGAATTAAGAAGGATTGCCTCTTAACCTGTGGCCTCGCTTGAAATGACTCCGGTGTGCAAGATGGCACCAACGTCCATATTCGCAACCGCCGAAGCCGAGCCCGTTGAAATGTCGCGAGATCTTAAATAATCTCGTGGCTTGAATCGCAGCGACTTGCAGTACGGGATTCCCGGGGTCAAGATACGGTGGCGATTCGGCCCCCTGACACTGGAGTTCCGATAGTGAGACTCAGACGATTCCTGATGCGACAGTTTTTTCCAACATTGATTTTCGTGTTGCTGTTTTGCGGACTCGGCGTCCGCCCACAGTTGGTTGCGGGAGAATGGTTTGGCGTCGTTTTGGCTCAGGCAGAAGCGGCTCAGTTACCCTCGAATGTGAAGAAAGTTGGACGGCTGTACGTACTGGAAAGCGTGGTTGTGGGGGCCCTGTTTGGCGGTGCAATCTACGCTGTCTGCCGCACCAGTCGCCGCACCTGATTTGTTTCTGTAGCAATGTCCATTCCCCAGCGATTACCATTGAGCTCCACGTCCTGCCCACAGGTGGTAGTGACAGGGATCGGCCTCGTGACTCCACTCGGTTTGGATCGCGAGTCCACATGGCGTGGACTCCTCGCCGGCCGATCCGCAACACGTTGGTTGACCGCACCGCATTGGACCGGAAAAGAGCCACTGGCAGGCGCCTTGTGCGCATCAGTCGCGTTTGCCATGAACGGTGATCGGGATCCCGTGGTGTCGCTGGCTCTGCGGACGGCAAACGAAGCGATTGCTGATGCCGAACTCGATCACGGGTGTCTCACCGGTGACCGGACGGGCGTAGTGTTTGGAACGAGCAAGGGGGGGCAAGAAACCGCATCACGACTGACCCAATCGATGCGGCAGATCGGTCATTGGGATAACACGACAAGAGAGGGTGCGTGTTGGTCCGACCTCTGGGCCAATTCGGCCGCGCGCGTTGTCGCTGGCCACATCGGTTGTCATGGCCCGTCGCTCTGTCCCGTTCTCGCGTGTGCTACCGGACTTGCCGCGTGTCAGCGTGCAGCCGAATTGATTCAGGAAGGAGTCTGTGACATTGTTTTCGCGGGAAGCTCCGACGCCTCTTTGCAACCCGCCATACTCGGATCCTTTCGGCGTTTGGGCGTCTTGGCAGATTCGTCTGCGGCCGACTCGGCCAACGTCTGCCGTCCTTTTGATCAGAATCGAAGTGGTTTTGCCATCGGCGAAGGAGCCGCATGCCTGGTCTTTGAGTCCTTAATCCACGCTCGAAAACGGCACGCGCATTGGTACGGCGAGTGGTTAACCGGGCGAATGTTGACCGATCCTTCCGGGTTGACCACGCTCGATCCATCAGCCCAGTCTTTGTGCCGCCTTTTGCGAGATGTCGGCCGCGATGTCCACTACCGTCCGGAATATATCAATTTGCACGGTACGGCCACTATTCTCAACGATCGTGTAGAGAGTTTTGCCGTGCGCGATCACTTCGGAACAGAAGCGGGGTTGATCTCCTGTTCCAGTCTGAAAGGGGGATTGGGCCATTTGTTGGGAGCGGCCGGAAGTGTCGAATTGGCGGCGACATTGTTGGCGATTCGCGATCAGATTGCGCCGCCGACCGTCAATCTGGATAACGTCGATTCCGAGTTTGATCTCGATTTTACTCCTCGTGAACCTCGTCCCAAGATCATCGAGCAGGCATGGAAATTGTCACTGGGATTTGGAGGTCACTTGATGGCCGCTTGTCTCGGCCGATTAAGGGGCGAGGGGGATAGAACGGACAGCATTCAGTTGCCTGATTGACGTTCTGTTGTTTGAATGGGCCTTTGAATTATCGGCCTCCGCAGCCCTTGGATTAATCGAGGCCGATCGACGCTCGCTCTGGAATGATTCTGATTCCCCCGTTAGATTGGACCGACCTCCGGCTTCCACTCACCTCGTCAAACTGAGAACTAATCTCGACCTGCAAGGAGACATCTGCGTGTCCGCATCCCCCACCGTTCCTCCCGGATCGATTGCTAAGAACGAAACTGCGAAGCCAATCATTTTGATTTCGTACCCCAAAATCGTGCTGCTATATCCTACCTTTATTGCAGCTATTCTGGCCGGAGTTGCATCGCTATTTTTTCGTATCGAGACGGAGCACAGCCAGACGATCGGCGTGCTGTTCCTCGGTTTGCTGACAGTGAACATCGTGGTTTTGGCGTTCGATTTTCCGCGAACGACATCACTCAACCTATTCTTTGCGGGAGTCGTTTTGGTACTCGGAACGGTTTTGGCATCCATCTATTCGCCATCCCTTCTGCCCGTGGTGACCGGACTGATCCAGAAGATCGATCCTCGCGCCAATGCGACATTCTATTTCTGTTTCGCAGGCATGCTGGCGGTCATTTATGTCGCGGTATTAATCAATGTTCGGTTTGACTATTGGGAGGTCCGCCAAAACGAACTGCTGCATCATCACGGATTTCTGAGCAATCTCGAACGCTATTCGGCCCCTAATCTCAGAATCAGCAAAGAGATTGATGACGTTTTCGAATACCTCCTGTTGAGGAGTGGACGTCTGATCATTCATCCGAGCAATGAACCACGTGCTTTCGTTCTTGATAACGTGCTGAACATCAATGTCAAAGAGGCTGCCATCACAAAAATGCTCGGTGCGTTACAAGTTTCCGTCCGAGACGAAAAGTGACTGTGACGGACATTTTTAGACGAAGAAGAGGAACGTTGTCGCAATCAAGATCGGGATCAGGACGCCTCCGGAGTAGGCCATGTAGCCAAAGAATCCGGGCATGCGAACGTTGTTTTCTTCGGCAATCGCTTTGACCATCAAATTCGGGCCGTTGCCGATGTAAGTATTGGCTCCCATAAAGACCGAACCGCAACTGATGGCAGCCAGAATTCGAGCGGCCTCGACGGCAACGGGGAGTTTGAGAAACTCGGCGAGATAGCGGCCCTCCTCGGTATTGACTCCGTGGATTCCGCACGCGGTGACCGCGAACGTCAAGTATGTCGGTGCATTGTCGAGAAAGCTCGACAACATTCCAGAGACCCAGAAAAACTGCGCCGGAGTCTCGATTCCTAAGCCACGGCCATGCACACTCAGGAGGGCTAATGCCGGAATCATCGTTACGAAGATACCCGAAAACAAAATCGCCACTTCGATGATCGGTCCGAATGAGAAGCGGTTGTTGGCTCGGATTGCTGCAGAAGTCCACCAATAACAAATCGCTGTGATGGCGACCATCAATCCATCCTGCACGCCCCACGAATACACCTGACCGCCGTTGCCGATTCCCTGTCCCGAGCAGTAAATCACCGCAATAATTCCGGCCAGTCCCCAAAAATTGTGCTGACCATTTATGCCAAACGTCTCTGGGGAGAGAAGTGTTTCCAATGGCTCCTTTTCGGCAGCCGTGCGAGATTCTCGATGACTCGCAAGCGTGTCCCAAGCGAAAAACGTGATCAGCAGCGAGCCGTTCACAAAGGCCCACTGCTTCCACAGTTGCAGTGTCCATTCGAAGGGGACACCTTTGAGAAATCCGATGTACAGTGGAGGGTCTCCGAGGGGGGTCAGCAATCCGCCGCAGTTCGAGACGATGAAGATGAAAAAGACGACCACATGCCCCATGGAACGCCGTCGTTGATTGGCACGTAACAAAGGACGCAGGAGAAGCATCGACGCTCCGGTGGTGCCGATGAAACTGGCCAAGCACGCTCCCAATGCGAGGAACGTGGTATTGATCACGGGCGAACCATGAAACGCCCCGCGCACGTAGACTCCCCCGCTGATGATGAACAGCGAACCGAGCAGCACAATAAACGAGACATACTCCTTCGCCACGTGCTCCAGCGAGTGCATGCCGGGGGGGCCATATGTGAGCAGATAAGCTGCCGTGGGAAGGCCCAGGATGGACGCGATCAATGTCTTGTTTCGATTGTGTTCCCACCAGTCTGGGTTGGCCAGCGGAAAGATCGCAATACACAAAAGCAACGCGACAAACGGCGTCAGTGAGAGGGGGGAAATCAGCTCCCCTAATTTCGGGCCGTGATTGGGAGTGGTTGGACGGGAATCGCCATCGATGTCGTGTTTAAGCTCTGGTGTTTGAAGATTTGGCGGCCCGGCATGGGCAGCGTCAACAACGCTCCAAAATAGCACGATTGAAACGAGGGACAACGTCAGCGGAGGCAATGATCGGCTCATCGTGGGGGAGGGCGTCCTTCTGGGTCAGGCCTTAGTGGATGGTGACTATTCAATGGGATACGACAGGAATTGTCGAGTCAGTCAGTCGAGCGATCGCCTGATTGAAGCGGCACGCGATGGGCTCCGCGCTCTGTCATCGAAACAAGCACCGCCGGCGGAATGACACAGAAGACGCATCAAGAATTGCAGCGAACTTGGCGTTAACCGATAAGTGATCAGGCCACCCAGTTGCCCGAGCCGATCGTAGTAGCATTCCAATCACACGACTTGGCGAAGAGAGCCATGGCGTTGATCCAATCTCAACGCGCTCACTCGAATTCCGACAATGGATCCGTATTCGGAATGAGCAGCCACCACGCGGGAGAGGTGCCGGTTTAATTTGGCAAAAGGTCCGTCCGATAGATTTTCCTCCGTCAATCCATCCTGCGTCATCCCGCCGAGGAAAAAATGTCGGCTTCCTTGGCGAACGCACGGCTGAGGTGAGAACCGTACGGATGAACCGTGTTTCCGCGGTAAGAATTTGCACGGCCGAATTTTTTGTCGCCTCAAGGTGTCGCATCGTTAGTTCAGGTATTGGTCCCGAATGATGGGTTGATATTTGCGATGCATCTAGATCTACTGCTTCCGCTAGAGTTCAGTGGGCAGCATCATGAGGCATTCGTTTCTGGAGTCTTGTGTTCGATCTGCGAGAGCGATTTGGTGACGCCACGACGGGTTTTGTTCAGTCAACAGGAGTCAATGGGCATGCATGGCACACGACGAGATTTTCTCGCGGGAATGGCGACGTCTCTTGCGCTGGGTCCCGCATTATTCACAACGCCCGCGCGCGCTGCCGAACGACGGCCACGCATCGCAGCGTTGGCAACGATCTATCACAAATATTCGCATGCACAACACATCGTGGACCGCTTCCTTGAGGGGTACGGTTGGGAAGGGAAACATCACCGGCCGGCGATGGACGTGGTCTCTCTGTATGTGGAACAGGTCGGCAGCGACGATCTGAGCCGTGAGCGTGCCAGTCGCCATCCCGAAATGAAGATCTATCCGACCATTGCCGAAGCGTTGACTCAAGGTGGAAGCAAACTCGATGTTGACGGAGTTTTGCTGATCGGCGAACACGGAAAATATCCGACAAATGAGAAGGGACAGGCTCTTTACCCGCGTTACGAGTACTTTCAGCAAGCGGTGGACGTGTATCGGCAGAGCGGTCGTACGGCACCGATTTTCGTCGACAAGCACCTCTCGTGGAATTGGGACTACGCGTTGGAGATGGTCAAAACATCTCGGGAGATGAATTTTGGCCTGATGGCTGGATCCTCACTTCCCGTCACTTGGCGTATTCCGTCTGAGGATTTGCCGTGGCGTGCGGACGTCAAGGAAGCTGTTGGCATCTGGCGTGGCGGAGTCGATGGCGCAGACATTCATGTGATTGAGGCAATGCAGGCTATTGTAGAGCGGCGTCAGGGTGGTGAAACCGGTGTTCGCTCCGTGGAAGCTTTTCGAGGAGATCGGTTTTGGAAAGCCATGGAAGCCGGTTCCTGGGACAAAGGGGGTTGGGATCCCGAATTGTTGAATTCGGCCTTGTCGCGGAGCCATCAATTGACTCCATCGCGACCCAGTTACAACCACGACTTTCCGACCCCAGAAGATATCCGCCGCATGGCGCCGGATTCCTACGCCTATCGGTTTGAATACAGGGATGGACTCAAGGCTACGATCATTCAGTTCGACGGGGGAGGGGTGGTACAAGACGTCAATGTTGCCGCACGGCTGAAAAACGGCGATGTCTTTTCGCTTTTATTCCATCTTCCTTATCGAACGTTGCGGAATTTTTTCAGCCCGCAGGTGCACCACATTGAATCTCTCTTCACAACCGGAAAATCGCCGTATCCCGTGGAACGTACACTACTGACCACTGGAATGACCGCGGCGGGGATTGAGTCGTCGTATCAGAAACAAAAACGTCTTGAGACCCCTCATTTGGCCGTTCAATACGAACCCGTCCAAGAATCCATGTTTTGGAGATCCTGAATGTTTGATCGACGTACATTTCTAGGTGCATTGGGAGCGGCAAGTTTTGCGGGGTTGAATCGATTAGACGCTGCCGACCCAACGCCCAAAAAAATTGCAATTGTCGCCACAATCTGGTCCTACCTGTCTCATTGCGGTCACATGGGAGACCGATTCCTCGTCGGTTATCCCCGACATGGTCGATGGCACAAATCACAACTTCAAGTGGTCTCGGCGTACGTGGACCAAAAGAATGATGCCGACCTGAGCGTAAAACGTGCTGAGGAATATGGCTTTACGGTCCAGCCAACAATTGCGCAGGCTCTGCGATGTGGAGGCGACAAACTTGCCGTGGATGGCGTCGTGATCATTGGTGAGCACGGGGAATATCCTGACAACGAAAAAGGGCAAAAGCTGTATCCTCGCTTCGATTTTTTTCAACAAGCGGTCAAGGTTTTCGAGCAGGATGGTAGATCGGTACCGATCTACAACGACAAGCACTTGTCCTACAGTTGGCAGCATGCCGCAAAAATGGTTCAGGATTCTAAACGCCTTGGTTTTCCTTTCTTGGCGGGATCCTCGGTCCCTGTCACCTGGCGACTGCCCGCTGTGGACGTTCCTTATGGAGCGGAGGTGAAAGAGGCATTGGCGATCGGCATGGGTGCTGTCGATCACACCGCATTTCACGTCTACGAAGCACTGCAAAGTATGGTCGAGCGGCGCCGTGGTGGTGAAACCGGCGTGAAGTCCGTACAGCTACTCGAAGGAGATGCTGTCTGGCGGGCCGGTGAGGAGGGTCAGTGGTCGAAGCGTCTGTTGGAGGCCGCTCTTTCGCGATCAGACTCCATCTCGGGGGACTCTGATCTCGATTCTCGCCCACAAGATTTGGTCCGCAACGGCAAATTGCCAGGTATGATTCGAAAAGATCGGCCTGTGACGGCATTGCTCATTGAGTACAACGATGGGCTGCGCGCCACAGTGATGATGCTCAATGGAGTGATGTCAGACTTCAACGGTGCTGTCAGATTGGCGAACGACGAGATTATCTCCACCCAATTTTACGCACCACCCGAGCCGAACGTCGCCTATTCCGCCTGCCTCATGGCACAGGTTGAGGAAATGATCGTGACCGGTAAAGCTCCCTATCCCGTGGAACGAACGCAACTCACGAGCTCAGTTATTGAACGAGCCCTCGACTCGCGTGTCAGCGGTTTTCAACGGATCCAGACGCCGGAACTAAATATTTCCTATCGGGCTTCAGAAGCGTCGCACTTCGGTGGATGACAGGGACACGGATGTCCTATCGCCGCGGGACCATCCCTCCTCTCGATGCTTTGAAATACGGGTCGATGTTATCAACGGCCTAACAAGAAATTTCAACTAAGGATCACATCAGATGCAACTGGACTATGTTGACCCTAGCCAACGACGTTCCGCAGTTTTTCGAATATTGTGTGGATTTCTGCTGACTGTCGGTGGCATACGGATCCTCGAAACTAACAGTCCTGCGGCCGATTCTGCTCCCCAAAAATCGGTTCGTGAACGCCGACTGCTGATCAATTGGGACCAAGCGGCGATCTCGTCTCTTCAGTTGACGTATGCGCACATGGACAATGACCCCCAGGCAGAAGAAGTCAAAGCCAAGATTGAAGACATTATTGACGAACACGCAAAAGCGAAGATTGACTGCATCGTTCAAACCGTTTTCGCTCTGCCTAACGGGACGGTTTCAGCCAACTTCAAGAGTTTCTATCGGGACGAACTTCGTGATGTTTACCACAAGGGGCGACCGATGGGATTGAAGCCGCTTGAAGATGCCGGTTACGATCGATTGAAAGTGATGATCGATCGCGCTCACGAGAAAGGGATGGAGTTCTTGGGTGGATTGCGGATGAATGATCGTCATGGGACATCCTCGCCGCTGTCCGGTCAACATCCCGAGTGGCAATTGACGGAGTATCCGGGTGGAATGGATTATAAGAACGATGGTGTCCGCCAGATGATTCTCGATTTCGTGGGAGAGTTTTTGGAGCGGTACGACGTGGACGGCTTGGAATTGGATTGGATGCGTTGGTGTCACATGTTTCAAAGTTTAGAAGCAGAGAAGAATGCGCCTCTCTTGACAGACTTCGTCGCAAAGGTGCGA